>Ga0247611_10005114_pt1 | contig 17666 bp, 43 predicted proteins | sample 177DNAGHGhighgp2_FD_192422 | JGI IMG/M metagenome (GOLD analysis project Ga0247611, IMG submission 192422) | Sheep rumen microbial communities from Palmerston North, Manawatu-Wanganui, New Zealand - 1770 DNA GHGhigh gp2 | ecosystem: Host-associated > Mammals > Digestive system > Stomach > Rumen... | reverse complement strand
AGAAATGGTTAAATTGGATAATGTTATTCTAATGAGATTCTCAGGTGGTGTAACCTTATCTATTTATTCTGATTACTTGTGTTTATAAGGTGTGTTTATGAATGATTGTGATTTTGAATTTAATGTAGATACAAAAGTCTATACCGTAGACGATTTCTTTCCGGACTATGTTAAAATAGATGTAAATAAACCAATTTGTTATATCATAATGTGTGCTGATGAATGTGCATTTGAGGGTGGTGGAACAATAGATAAAATATTTATGAATCCAGAGGTTGCAATTAAATATTGTAATAGAAAGAATGAATTGGAAAAAGAATCTGGATATTATTTTTATCCGGAAGCACAGAATTATTCTGATGAAGATGTGGATTTGATAACACCAATTGTAGAGTGTTATGGATACACATGTAGTCAAGATTGTGAGGACCCAGAGGAAGAATGGGTTAATGACCCGGAAGAAAAATATATTAAAATGTTTGATGGGGATATATTCGTAGATATGGATGACCTTACATATACAGTATATTCTAAAAATAGTTTTGAAGAAGCAAAACAAAAAGCATTGGATATATGGGAAAAAGGTTGTAAGTTAGAGAATGGTTATTATGATGGATTTGGTAAGGTATGTCCAATCTGTGGTGGTAGAATAAAACATCCATATACTGGTGCCGTTACAACTGAACAAATAGAAGAAGATTCTAATTGTTGTATATGGGTTGAGTGTATAGATGAGGGTAGAAGTACTATTGGATATCACCCTTGTTGTAGAAAGGAAAATAAATAAAATGTGTATTTAATACACAAATAAGAGGGTAGCCAGGTGAATTAACTTGGTTATTTTCATATATAAGGAGAGTTTATTATGAAAATGGATTGTATAGTTATAGAAAATAATATCTTAGAGTTAATTAATGAAATAGAACAACAATTAAGTTCTGGGGTTACATGTTGTAAATGTAAAAGTCCATGTGATAAAAGTGAAAGTATTTCAAGGTGTTCTATGTCAATGAAAAATTTACTAACCGATATTTCTATATTTAAGAAAATGTATATAGAACATAATCCAGTTCTTGAGGTACAGGAAGTTAAACAAATAGAAGATAAAGTAGAATTAGAATGTAAACAAGTTTAAACAAGTTAATAGGGAGGAAAAAGTTATGAAAATAGTTTTGGATGAAGATGAGAAACAGAAATTCCTTTTATGGGCAGATAGTAAAGGGTATGCATATAATTCTCCAAAATTTTGGGGAAAGGGTTCCTGTGGTTACCATCATACATTAGAGGATTGTCAATTGTATGACGAAAAAGAAGCAAAACAAAGGGCAGACATGGCATGGGAAATGGATACAATCCCTGTTAAATTGGAAGATATAATGGATGGTGCCAAGATTACCTTTGAAAATATTTATGATATTCTTGTGGAGAATAGAAAGAAATATTTAGAGGGTAGAAAAGCATGGGACAAAAGGTTACAGAATGATTAGACAAGAAAATGTATTTTTATCTAATTTCAAATGTGTGGACTGTGGTACATATATGTATGGGTATGTACCTAAAGTGTATGATAGAAATAGAGTATGTATAACAGGAGACCCAGTGAGAATTTATACTCCTCCTGAGTATATATGTCCGGAATGTGGTGGAGACAATGGTGTCTATATAGAAGAGGAAACTTAAATGAACCTAACAGATAAACAAAAAACAGAAATAATGTTAAAATATCTCATACAAAGAACACAGTATGGTAATGGGGAAAGAAGTAATGTTATATTTCCGGAATTGAGATTAGGTTCTGGGTATTGTGGTGTTGCACAAAGAAGAATAGATTTATTTGTTATTTCCTCAAATCAAGGTAATCCTACTATTGCATATGAGATAAAAGCATCCAGGGGTGATTTTAAACATGATATAGAAGATGACCAAAAACAAAGGGGTGCAAGATTATATGCAAATGAATTTTATTATGTGGCACCAAAGGGTATGATAAAAATAAATGAGGTACCTTTATGGGCTGGATTAATGGAATTTGATTTTGAACAATATGAAAAGGTGGAAAGAGAACAAGACAAAAAATGGTTATTCTCAAAACCTGTTTCAGCACCTTTACAACCAAAATATCCACCATCTTGGGGATTAATATGTGCCATGGTAAGACATCTACATAGGGACATAAATACTGATAAGATAAAAGAATTAGAAGAGAAAGTTAAACATTTAGAATACGAATTAGATAATTGTAGGGGTTTATTAGGTAGAATAGCAAATGGACATTATGACCCTAATTTATTAGATTTAGCACTAATGGAATATAAAAAGTATAATTAATATATATCCATGAGATAATATCAAGTGGCGAGAGTGATACAAAAAGAAGGAGAAAAATTTATGTTAGTGACTGAACATGCCCTTTACATGGGCGAAGTTGGGGACTTAACCCTAGAACAAATTAAGAGAAATTGTTTCACACAATTTGCAATTAATTTAAAACAGGAATTATTAGAGAACAAACCTCATCCACACAAACCTGGATTGCAAAATTATGAGTTCTTTAATAAAGAATACGGTAAGAAAATTCAATATAACAATAAGAATATTACCTACAAAGAAATGTTCTCAGATTTAAAAGACTTTTGTGGTCAATTTTTTGGTTTGGTACAAAAAGATTTTAAAAATCCACCTACATGTGTTGGAGCATTTTCAACATGGGAAGTACCAACAAAAGAAGAATATGATACAAAGGTTAAAAAGAGATGGGAAGAAACAGGTATGTATACTGATTCTTCCGAGTATGAGAATATTAAATTATGTGGTAATTTTACTGAATTTTTTGGGGAATTTCCATTTATGGAGATTACTCTATTGAGATTGGGTAATCAGGATTATTATTTTGCTCAGATTGTGAGATAGGGGTTTATCCCTATCTCCGTATTATATTCATAGGTTTGGGAGGTTTGGTTTATGGAAGATGAATTTAATGAGGATTTGGATATACTAGAAACTTTATGTGGTAATAATAAAAGTTTGTTAGAATTTATATTATCCCTATCCCCAGAAAAGAGAGAACAATTTTTAAAAGAATTAATGGAGGAAGAGTTTGATTAAATTACATGCACAAGAAAGGGCTGAATCCAGATACAATAAAGAATTAACATTAAATGATATAAAAGGGTTACAAAAACAGATACAAAATGGAAATCATGTAATTGTTGGACATACAAAAGATGATGTGAATAAAATATTTGCATATATTGAATATCATCATATACCATATAAGGTATTATATACAAAAACACAAGGTAAAGTAAAAATTATAACAATGTATCCATTTGATACAGATGAATATAATAAAGCATTGGAAAATAGAAAGATAAAAAATTGTATTAAATATTTAAAAGAACATGGTTATATTGTTTATAAAAATTGGAGAGTGGATTAATAGATATGTTTGACAACCATTATGAAGTTATAGAGGGGGATAGATTCCAAAGGGATATTCGTAAATATATGGGGGATTATAAAATTTATATTATTAAACCCAGGAAAATTTCTATGGAAGAGTATGCCTTTTCCTTAGAATCTATTATGAAAAATCATTATGGGGTTGACATACATAATAGTGTTTCCTATGTGGATTATTGGGACCAAAAAAGAAATCCACATTTACCAGATGAGGACACAGTAATATTATATGACCCTATGTGTGGGGTAGAAGAGATAGATAATTTAAAAGATAGATTAAGTAAGATTGGGGAGTTAGTGGATGGATATTAATCAAAAAGAATTAAATGTAGAAGATATGTTTACACCGGAAGAAATTGAACAAGCAAAAGAAAAGGCAAAGGAAGAAATTAGACAACAAATAATAAACAATGCTTTAATTATAGAAGCAAAGCGTAAGGTGGAACATATTGTAAATTGTTTAAAAGCCTTGCAAAAGAAAAATGGTAAGAATAAAAAAGCAATTAAAGCAATAAAGGTTATGGAAAAATTCCTTAATTGTCATATAAAATCTGAGGCCATAATGAAGAGATATTTTGAAGTTACAAAGTTAATGGAGGAATATGCCAATGCTGTTAAGGGATAAGGTTTTAGTTGAAAAATGTATTAATACCTTAATGTGGGATTATAATAGGGATTCCACCTCTGATATTAATGCCCTACAGGATTTACAATTAGCATTCATGGATTTTCTTTCTGTAAATACTGAAGAACAGGTTGAATATGGTATTGAATACATGTTTAAAGAATATAAGAAGGAATATGATTTATTATTTCCAATAATACAGGAATATAAATTATATGGATTTACAGGTTCTCTTGCTGATTTAAAACCTGAGGAGGAAGAGAAGGAATCCGTTTCCTTTGGGGCAATAGAATCTATTCCATTAACTTTAAATGTAAAAGAACCAACACCATGGGAAAAGGTAAAAGCATTTTTTAAAGGTGAGAAAGCACAAAGTTCTTTGGGATTAACTGATGTGGAATTAAATACAAAAACACAGAGATATTCATGTATAACACCCACTACAACTTCTCCCTTATCCATGTCTGATTGGACTGTTACATTTAATTCGGATACACCAGAATTAAATAATTATTGGAAAGAAATTATTAGAAAGATTTGGGGGTAATATGGATGCTATATTTGCCTTATATCCATTTTCAAAAGAAAGCAAACCAGGGGATAATGTAACTTGGCATTTTGTATTATTTGGTAAATGGTTTGATACTCATAGATATTTTCCAAGAAAATATCAAACATCCCTATCTGTTTGTGATGATAATATTGTATTTATGAGAAATTGGGGTAAGACTAATACCAGGGGTAGTATGTGGAATGGTGAATATGAACCGGATTATTATTTAAAAGTAATTCGTTTACCATGGCAAAGATGGGCAAAGAATACATATTATTTAAAGGGAAATAAATGGGTTAAGAAATTGGATACCCAGAAAATGGATAATTTTGAATGGAGAGAATATACAGAGAAAGTACAAAAAGAAAGAGATACTTTAAATAAAACATTTTCGTATAAACTTGATGGTAAAAGAGTAATTTTTAAAGTTGAGGTTATAGGTACAAGAAGATTATTTTGTTGGTATTGGTTACCCAAATGGTTACCATTATTTCCGGTAGATGAAAAGGAAATAGAAGTTAGATTTAAAACTGAAGGTGGTATATACAATACCTACTATCCATTTACCAAGAATTTAGAAACCTCATGGAATAATTTTTATTATTTAAAATTACCTGAATATTTGGAGGCCCATAAATATGAGTTTATTCGATAACCATTATATTCAAATTAAATGTTTAAATGAGATAGAAAGACTATTTGGAGATATTAAAATCTCAGAAGCAAGATTAAAAATACAGAAATTAATACAAAGGACGTTAAAGGATTATTATGATAAGTTTTAAAAGTTTATCTGATTTAATGAATATAATTGATGAGGAGAGACCACAAGGTAATGCAATATTATTTTGTAATTTAGATTGTGTTTCTTATTTATCTAAATTAATCCCTGAGTTTCAATTATCCGAAAATTATAAAAATGTTTTAAATACTGGTAATGGTTGTATTGGATATTACCAGGATGATGCAGTTGTAGTGAATCCAGTGGTACCATCAAAAAGTATATTTTGGGCAGAAATACCCTCAGGGTTTAAGGGAATAGGAGAAGTAGATGAATAAAGAGTTAGATGAATTGGTTACAGAATTTTATAAAACATTTAATATACAACCTATAGTTAAAGCTGGGGAACCATGTTTAACTACATCTTGTAGGGTTGCTACTGTTATAGCAACAGAAGATATTTGGCCTGAGTTTAATATTCAAAGAGCATGGGAAATAGAAGAATATTTATGTAGTAGGGAAGATAGTGTAAGTGTTAATGTTCAAAGGGACAATAAATTAGGTTTATATCAATATCTGGTTGTAGAAAATAATGAGGATGGGGAAAGGTATCATCACAGTTTTGCAAATCCACAGGAAACAAGGTTAGCAGCATTAATGTCCTATTTAATTTGGTATGCTAATGTAAAGGATATTTATGATGCTGTAAGAAAAATATTTGACCAAGATAAAATTAAAGAATATGATACATTTCCATTACCACAAGTAAATATTATGGAAGTTACTACAACAGCCTCAGCTGATTCCAATGGGGAGTTTCATCCAATTAATTGGAAAGATTATGATGAACAAGAAATGTAGTATAACTATTATATCTTGAAAGGAAATGAATTATGAAGATTACTAGAAGTACTTATGTCAATGTTAATTGGCAGTCTATTTTGTTTACAGTATTAGGTATATACATGATTATAAAAGGACATCCAGGATGGGGATTACTTTCTTGTGTAATGGGGATTGGTCCTATTTATGTAAGTTCTGAGGAGGAGAAACATGAGTAAATATGAGGGTGACCCACAATATGAACATAAATTTTTTGTGGTTAAAGATTCTATAATACAGAGAGAATTAGATTTTTTACAAGAACAAGAAAGTGTGGCATATCATAATGTATTAAATTTTTTACATAGTGTTTGCAAAGCAGCAAAGGGTAAGGAATATTTGGTTGTAAACCAAGATGAACCATATGCAGATAAAGTATGGGAATTAATAAAAAGTAATGAGAAAAAAGAAATTGTTGCCTTTGTTGGTAGGGCAGGTTCTGGTAAAGATTATCAATCTAATCTGTTAGTTGAAAAAGGTTTTAAGAAAATGTCTTTTGCCAATGCCTTAAGAAAAATAGCATTTACATGTTTTGGATTAAACTTTGAGGAAGGTCTTGGACAATATGAATATTTAAAGGCAAATGATTGTATTACACTAACTTTACAAGATAAAGAAGAAATTAAATTAAACTTTAGAACATTCTTAGAGAGGTTAGGTACCCAAGGTATAAGACATTATGATAATGATTTTTGGGTTAATTGCTTAATTAAAGATATAAAAGAATCAAATGTTAAGAAAATATGTATTTCTGATTTAAGATTTACAAATGAATATATTAAATTGTATGAATTTGCTAAAGAAAATGGTTATGAGTTTAAATGTATATTCTGTGATTACCATTCAGATAGATACCAAGATAAAAATGACCATGAGAGTGCTAGATTCTCAAATTATTTGGCAAACCAAGGATTTAAGGATTTACAGGAAGTAACATCACAGGATTGTATGGATTATATAATAAAACAAACTGTGGAAGAAAGTGTGAATGACTTATTAACAACGAAAAGTAAATTATTAGTATAAAGGAGGAAATAACATGGCGAAAGATATTTCGTATGGTGAAACGGCCAGAGAAAAATTAGTTAAAGGTGTTGACAAAATTGCTGATACAGTGAAGGTTACATTAGGTCCAAAAGGAAGAAATGTTATTATTGGTAAACCTTATGGTTGTCCGGCAATAATTAACGATGGAATTTCTATTGCTAAAGAAATTGAATTAAAGGACCCATTGGAAAATGCTGGGGCTCAATTGTTAAAAGAAGTTTCTTCTAAAACAAATGATGTAGCAGGTGATGGTACTACCACAGCATCAGTATTGGCACAAGCAATTGTTCACTCAGGGTTAAAATATCTAGATGAGGGTTCTAATCCTGTAATGATTAAAGACGGTATTAACGCAGCCGCAAGGGATGTAGTTGAATTTATTAAAGAAAATGCTAAGAAAGTAGATGATAATTTATTAAAACAAGTTGCATCAATTTCTGCCGGGAATAACGAGACTGTGGGCGATTTAATTGCTAATGCTATAAAACAAGTAGGTGATGATGGTGTAGTTACTGTAGAGGAATCTAACACTGTAGGTACTACTTTAAAATCGGCAGATGGTATTCAATTGGATAAAGGTTATCTTTCTCCATATTTTGTAACTGACCCGGAAAGAATGGAAGCTGTACTAGAAAATCCATACATCTTACTTGTAAACAAAAAGATTAATTTAATACAAGACATTGTACCTATTTTGGAACAAGTAGCAAGGGATGGTAGAAGTCTATTAATTATTGCAGAAGATATGGAAGGTGAAGCATTAGGTTCTTTAGTAATTAATGTAATGAGAAAGGTTTTAAGATGTGTTGCTATTAAAGCACCTGGATTTGGGGATGGTAGAAAGAATACATTAGAAGACCTTGCTGTTCTTACAGGTGGTATTGTTTGGACAGAGGAAATGGGTATTACATTGGATAGAGTTGGTGTTGAATTCTTTGGTAAAGCAACAAGAGTAATTGTTACAAAGGATGAGACTACAATTGTTGTAGATAATTCAACAAAAGAAGCAGTGGATAAACATATTACCTCATTGAAAAAACAAAAAGAAGATACAGATGATGATTATCAAAAAGAAAAAATCCAACAAAGAATAGCAAAACTTATTGGTGGGGTTGCTGTAATCCAAGTAGGAGCCCCAACAGAAGTAGAAATGAAAGAACAAAAACTTAGATTGGAAGATGCTTTAAATGCTACAAGGGCAGCAAAAGAGGAAGGTATTGTTCCAGGTGGTGGTTATACATTATTATTAGCAAAACAATATTTGGCAAATAAACTTGTGGAAATGAAAATAACAGATTTCTCAAAAGGTTACCAAATATTAACAGATGCTTTGTCTATTCCATTACAAACAATAGCAGATAATGCTGGATTTAAGGGACAAATTGTTGTTGATGAATGTACTACAAAGCAATTAGGTTTCAATGCCTTAACAGGTACATATGAAAATCTATTGGAAACAGGTGTAGTTGACCCGGCAAAAGTAACTCGTTCGGTTGTTGAAAATGCCGCATCGGTTGCTGGTATGATATTAACAACAGAAGCAGCAGTTGTAGATGAACCAAAAGAAGATGGGGATACAAGTGCTTTCCAACCACAAGGTCCAATGATGATGTAACTTTAAATTAATATAGGTCCGGACAATGTCTGGACCTTTTAATAAAAGGAGAAAACTAATGAATGAAGAAATAGCAAAAGACCTATTAAATTTACATAAAAAAGAGGTGAATCTTGTAGATTTAAAACAACAGACAACTCAAGGTATAATTGAGAAAGCATTGAATGCGGGTCCAAAGCCTGTCAAGATTAAATTATTCTCAATTACAGCGGATAATAGGGAAGGTAGAAATGTTCAAAAGGAATTGGAAACAGAGATTAATAACTTTTTACTAAGTTTAAATCCATTTCGTGTAGAGGATATTAATGTTGGTTATTCCAAAACATTTTTACCAGGTACAGTCAGTGGGGAGTACCAAGAAACATGGTATGGTATGGTAAAATATCAGGATGAAGACTAATGTAGCGATATTTGATATTGATGGGGTAATAATGACCTGTCCGTATTGGGAGGACATAGAAGAGTTTTATCAAAACATGTCCTCCTGTACCCCAATTGATTGGGCAGTATATTTCGTTAATTCCCTACATAAGAATGGAATCAAAATTATATTTGTTACAGCAAGAAATGTAAAAGTAAAGGGTACAACATTAAAACAATTAAAAGATTGCTTTGATTTTAACTTTGATTTATATATGAGGGGTAGATATGACGAAAGAATTGATTGGATAATGAAAGAGGAGTATTTAAAAGAAATACAAAAAGATTACAATGTTGTATTAGCTGTTGATGATAATGAGAAGAATTGTGATATGTATATAAGGAATGGGATAAATACAATAAGAGTGTATTCGTAGATAATTCATTTCATAGCAAGGGATAAAGGACTGTAGATTTATACAGTCCATTTTTTTGATTTAAAATTAATTTAAAGAAAAGGATTGACATTTTATTTACTATATGCTATAATGTTATTGTAGATACAAATTAATAGGAGTTCAAATATGGAAACACTACAATCCACATCATTAGAAGAAGCAATTAACAATTTGGATTTTAATGATATTAAAGATAATTATGTAACAATAAAATTAAAGGTTAAAAATAGTAATTGGTTAGAATCCATTCAAATTGAACATTGTAAAGCAACTACCATTTATGATAAAACCGGATTTACTTATTGTTTAAATTTAAAACATATGCCATTTCATTCTTGGCCTATGAGGGATGCCAATTATATACAAACTTATAAGTCAGTAAAGAGAATGTTAAAATCATTATATAAAAGTGTTAAACCAGAAACAGAAGTTGAATGGTAGGTGGGACATGTTAAGCGCAGAAACAAAATTAAAACTAATAAAGGAAGTAACATTTGAATTAAAGGATATTCTTACAGTACCAGAGGATTTACAAATTGGGGACTGTAACTCTACCTCATATCTTGGTATGTGTTACACAGATGAAAGGAAAATAACTATTTCTAATTATATTAATACAGAACAAGATTACAAAGATGTTTTAGCACATGAGTTACTTCATTTAATTTGTAATAATCATAAAAAAGAATTTAAAGAATACTGTGATAAAATAAATAATTTGGGTTTGGGATATAATGTACAGACCACAGCAAAGTCTATTTCTAATGTAGATGAGATTAGAAAAATTAGACGTGAGAAAAGAGCTGAAAGAAAATCTTATGTTGTATGGTGTCCCTATTGTGGATGGAACAGAATTTATAAAATAAAAAGAAGTAATATTAGTGGTTACAGCTGTCCAAAATGTAGACATAAATTAAAACAAAAACAATGGAAACCTGGTGTAACAATTTCATGGGGTAGATGTTATGCCTAAAGAAGAGGAATTGGAAGAATTACAAGAAGAATTGGAAGTTCAACAGGAACTTAAAATTCCACACAATTTTGACAGACAAGAGGTATATGAAGAAACAATACAAGAATTGAGTAAACTCATACCTGTAAGGTCTGGCATTCTTTTTGTGGATGGTACTGGTAAAAGTATTGGTGGAAGATATTGGTATGATACAAACATGTTAGAGTTATCTGTATTCTTAGAAGATGTTTGGGACTTTAAAAATGTATTAGCACACCAATTAATTCATAGTTGTGGTGTAAAACAACATGGACCTCAATTCTTAGAAATGTGTCAATTAATTAATAATTCAGGTATGGGTTATAATGTAAGAGTTGGATGTTCCTTAAAAGAGTTAAAGGAAGCAAGGGAACAAATAGAAAGAAATGAGAAAAGATACCTTGTCTATTGTGACTATTGTAGTTGGGGTAGAATATTTAAAGTAAAAAAGAAAAGTATGAAGGGTAGTATGTGCCCAAGATGTAGACATAAATTAAGACAGAAAATATATACAGATGAAGATAGATTAAAAATAAGATATACAGGAGATTAGAGAGTTATGGAAGATTGGTTACAACAAGTTATTAATGAACATTTGGAAGAATTGGAACAACTAAAGCAAGAAATGGAACAATTGACATCAAAATAATGTTAAACTATAATTATTGAAAAGGAGGTTTTATGATTAAATTTAATAACAAAGTTTTAGTAAGTGACCCGGGTTATAAATATGATGGTGATGATAGATATGTTGCTGTATTGGATAATGTTCAACCTGGTAATTATAATACCATTGTTAGAATTGGTGATGAGAATAGTGACCGATGGACAAAAGGTAGAGTTACACATTTACTTGTTATACATGAAGAATATACAGAAGCTGATTGTAATTGGGTGGAAACAGAATATAGTATAGGTGTGGATTCCGGACAGTGTGGTATTTATGATTTTAATTCGGTTAAAGATGTTATTGGACATGGAGACTATGATGATAAAAACTCATGGTATGGTAAAGCCTGTTCTTTAACCTATGATGAAACAAACCATAATTTCATGGGTGGTGAAATTGATGGTTATGGTATTGTAAGTAGTGCCGGATTTGGTGATGGTACATACAGATTATCCATCGCCACAAATGATGGAATTATTGTTGGTATTAAATTAATTTATATTGAAGATAGGGATTATGATACTGAGTTGGATTGGGAGGAAGACGAATGTTATGACGACGATGAAGACGAAGATGAAGTTCCTGACTATGATGAAGAAGACGATTCTGATTTAGATTAATGTAACAATTTGTAAATCTTTTCCTTTAAATATATGAAATGTTAAAATAAAGATTGACATTTCATATATTTAATGCTATAATATAAATGTAGATACAAATTAAAAGGAGCAAGAATATGGCAATACAAACAATAGAAATCGGACAAGACATAATGGACGAAATTGAAAAAGAGGAAGCAGCACAAAGAAAAGCAGCTAAAAAGCAAGGAAAACATTTAACAAAACAAGAAATGATTTTATTGTACAATGTTTTAAATAATTTATATGATTGTTTTGATTCTAATATGTTTGGTTGTTCTAAACAGCAATATAGAGATATTATTACAAGATTGGATGCATTAACAGAATAATAATAGATACAAATTTAGGAGATACAAAAAATGATAGAATTAAGACAAACAAGAATTAAAAAAGGTTTATTAGCTTTAGTTAATGAGGAAAATTTTGAAGAAGCAAAAGGTCAAGAATTTTATGGGTTGGAAATGGGAGAAACAAAATTAAGAATAAAGGGAACATTAGTAAAAATGCTTTCTCCAAAGGACCCGGAACATTTTATGTATGATTATTATCAAAAACATCCGGAAAGAGCAAAAAATGCTTTCGTGTTAAATGTTAATGGTAAAGAAGTACCATTTTTAAGTTTATATGTAAAGGAAATATAATGCTAATACTAACAGATAAACAATTTTATGCATACTTAACAACATTTTTAATGGAAACAAGAGTACAAGATTCTGTACCAGATATAATGTATGATTATATTATTCCTAATAAACCATTACAACAATTTATTAATACAGATATGATACAAGTATGGAATGAAAATGTTGACTGGGATAAAGAGAGAGAAGGAATTGTAGAGGAAATACTTTGGAATGTTTCGGACAATTCTTGTCAATTAGAAGATTGGTTAACATGTTATGGTGTTATATCTTATAAATGGGAAACAGACCAAGAAGTACATGTAGAATTGGAAGATAAAGAAATGGAAATGGAATTTCTACAATATGTACAAAAACATTTTAAACATGTGGAAAGAGATGGTGCTCGGGAATGGATTTATGATTATAAAATAAATTCATATGAAGATGAATGTGGTAATACAGTAAGGCAATTAGTATATGAATAGAGGTAAATTATGTATAGATTAACAATTTGTCAAACAGATATAAATTATCCATATATTGTTTATGATACTTCTAAATTTATTAGTTATGATTTAAAAAAATCTGATGGATTTTTAGAAGACACAAGTACCTTGGAAGATGTAACACTTCCAGAATTAAGAAAGGAAGGATATGTATAGATTAACAATTACACAAAAAGATATGGTAATGCCTTATATTGTAGTGGATGCACATACATTGGATGAGGTACAAGCATATTTGGAAGATTATAAAAAGAGGTCTGACTCAGAAAGAAAATTTACCAATTATGATGTAATACAATATAATGAAGTATTAGAAGATTCTTATACATTGGATGATGTTTCTTTTAAGGAATTAAGAAAGGAAGGATATGTATAAACATTGTGAAATTTGTGATACAGAAATACCAAATGATTTTGAAGAATATTGCGACCGTTGTGGGGCTATAATTTGTCCAGAATGTTGTCATAGTCCACAAAAACATGGTATTAAAAGTATGTTAATGCATAATATTTGTATAGATTGTCTTAATGAATTAAAAAACAAGGGCATAGAACAAGTAAATAAAGATATACAAAATTTCTATGATAAAATAGAGGCGGCAGGTATATAATGGCAAGAATTAAAAGAAATGTTAAATTACCAGAAGTTGTAATAAAATATTTACAAATGTTTGCAGATGAACAGGCAACCATTTCAGCATGTGTTGAAAAATATGGTGAAGAAAAAGCCTTTGATATTGGAGAATTACAGGAAGGACAATATGAATCTGCTGTGTGGATTGCTGAAAAGCTTGTTGAACTATGTAATATAAAGGGCAATATAGATGAACAATATTTACAAGAAGAAGATAATTATTTCTCGGAGGAATAAATGTATAAATCAAAAATAGAATTATCTCAAGAAGATTATTGGAATAATGTAGAAGTTGTATGTGAATTATGTAATCATAAACAACCTGCCACAAATTTATCCACATGTGATAGATGTGGTAGATTTGTATGTTCTAATTGTTCTGAGGCTGTTTGTAATAGACAAGATAATCCATATTCTTATGATTTTCTATGTGATGCCTGTAAGGAAGAATTGGATTCCATGAAAGTTAATTTGGAGATTGAATAATGTGTAAATATGAAACAGAAAATGGAATATGTGAGATAGCAGGAATACCTTGTGATAAAGTACCATTATGTACGGAAGAAACAGTTTATATTGACAAGGAGGACGACCCAAATGGAAAATAATGAGTTGTTTCAATATCAAATCCAAAAAATACATGACTTACAGGAACAATATAATCAAGAAAAACAAAGTCTTGAAACTTTAAGAAACCTCATTGAAAAAGAACAGGAAAAACTTGTAAGGGCTAAAATGGCAAGAAATAAATTAAGGCATCAATATAAACAAGAGATTGATTCTTATAAGAAGGAATTGACATATTTTAAAAGGTGTAAAATTAGATTGGGTGAAATATTAGATACTGATTACATGAAAGAATTAACATATATTGAAGATGCCATTAAAAAGGATATTGAAAACAGATTAAGAAAAGCACAAAAAGAATTAGATACTATCAATGAAAAAATAGAAGACAAAATGGACCGTTATAATTTAATGTGTAATTCATTATTAATGAATAAATGGGAAATGGATACAGCACAGGAATATGATGGTTTAATAATATCCTTAAAAACTCAACATAAAAGGTTAAAAGGTGAGGTGGATAAATTAAGAACAATAAGGGAAAGATTACAATCAGATATAAAAAGTAAACAAGCACAAATAGTGTCTTTGGACAAGCAATTACCAAAAGAGATATTAAAAGAGAAATTTAGGATACAACAAAAAGAACGGGAACTTGAAAAACGAACGCAAGATATTAAGAAAATGCGTTCCTTAGTAAGACAAGATGAAACATACCAAATGAAAAAAGAATTGTTGGATAAAATAGGTGAATATGTTGAAAGTATAAAACAGATACACCAATATAGTAATGATAAACTAGAATTAATACAACAATTACAAGAGGCTGTAGCAATTCTTTGTTACAGAATGGACTGTGGTGGTACATTTGAAGAGGGTATGAATTTAGTAAACCATTATAGGAAAACCACGGAATACAAGAAATCCAAACCAAACATACCTGTATTCAAATTGGCACCAGAGGTTGAGGAAGCATATAAAGATTTATTTGGTAATGAATTGGATAGTACAATTTTTGAAGATTTGGAACAACAGTATAAATGTACAGAATTACTACAATATTTGGAAAGGTTAGAACAGGAACTCTATGAAGATAAATAAAATATTATATTATTTATTAAAACCATTTTTAAAATATGGTGGATATTATGGGTGTATGGTTGACCATAAAAGAGGATATGGTGTTACATCATACATTTTAGAATTTCCATTTGGTATCCATATTGTGGAAAGAAATTTACATAGTTATCCGAGTGCCGAGGTAATAAAAAGTAATTATGTTTATGTTGGGAGAAAAACGATAGATGAATTAAAAAAGGAATATGTATTATGTTAAAAACAATTCTTGAAATAGAAATACCAAGAAAATTATTTGATAAAATATTTCCAGAAGAACTATGTGTTCTGAGAAATGAACCGAGATGTAGAGAACAATATTGGGGTTATTCTTATTCTTCTGTGGAAGATGCAAGAGGTGCAATAGGTATGTTCTGTGAACAGTGTACGAATCTAAAATATAAAGAACGATTAAGACATGAATTAGATATTTATGATGATATAATACATGGCAGAGGACCAACTGAGTATGTTATTATAAGAGAAGATGTTTTAGGTTATGCACATTAGAAAGGATTTAATATTATGAAACATAGTGATATAATGGCGGCATTAGAAATGTTCCATATACCCTATGGGTTGGATAGTACAGATAAAAACTTATGCAAAAGTACAAAAGAAGACCCAACATTAGGACCATTTGGTGAGGAAATTGGATGGGAAGTAAATCATTATAAAGATTTAATTGAGGGATACATTCACCATTATGAAGATGAGTTGGAAGAATTCCTTAATGAACATGGGTATGAAACAAGAATGGGTTTAATTTGTAAGGTGAAAAATGAATCATGAATATAAGTTTACATATTATCCGGGTAAAAATGTAGAAGTGGAAGAATATAGATTAGGTAATCATCTTTCTAGAACCTATACACAAAAAGGAAAAGGAAGGGGTAGAAAATTAGCCTGGACATGTAGAGCAGCTTCCACTTTACAATGGGATGTAACTCTAAGAGTTGGTAAAACAATGAATAGTAAAGATTTATGTAAGTATAATCATTTAACAGATAGAGAAATGGATAAAATTATAACAGATTTTATAAATGAGGTAGGTATATGAAAATACATGTTGGAACAAAATTTAGAGCCTGTGAAGGTATGGCAAAAGGACAATATTTTACGGTAATTTCTGTTTCTGAACATGATGTGATATATCGTTCCGATAAAACAGGGATGCAATTTACACACGAAAGAAAAAGTTTTGAGAAATTTTTGGAAAGAACCAATAAATATTGGACGGATACAAATAAGCAGTATAAAAGAAAGAAACAAGATTTAAAGGGAGAATAAATGTCTGAGAATGAATTGTTTGGGATATGTATTGCGGCATGTTATGTTTTGTATCCGATTTTAACCATAATATTATGTTGGTTAAATGTATCTCAAGGTGGGGGTTTTAATGACTTTTTTGAGGATAAGGAATGTTTAGCATTTGGTTGGATAATTGCTCCAATAACAGATACATTATTTTTTAGTGCAATTGTAATGAACCTTATATTTTTGTTCTTTTTAATGTTGGTAAAGGTTTTTTGTGGTGTGTTATCTTGGATAACAAGTAATAAACATGATGATATATAGTATTATATGTGTAGTTGATAGAAAGAGAGAACATGAAATACTATTTATTAAACAAAGAGGAGTGTATTAAAAATATTAATACAAATCCTATCTTAATTAGAACAAGAGCATTAGGGAAGATTAAAAAAGCAAGAGCATTACAAAAGAAACTAGCTGTGTTAATGAAACAAATTAAAAAGGACTTATCTGAATTAAATGTAGCGTTAACAGAAGAGAAGATTAATTTATTATTGTCCGGAGAAACAGCTGAAGAGATAACCAATAAAGAATATAATGCCATGTATGCTATACCATTGTATGATACACAAGAACAAAGAATGAGTTCTTATTGTAAAACAAGTATAATGAAAGGTAAGTTATATGGCAATGAAATTAGATTGGACAAAGATTAAACAATTATTTTGTAACCATGTTTGGATTGATTCTTGTAAATGTGGTTTAAAATTTACCAAGTTATGTAATTATAGAAATAATGTTGGTAGTTGTTTTATTGCCACTGGTAATCATAGATTTGTTTGTTCTGATAAAATAATGGAATGTTCTGTTTGTGGAAAGGTGAAGTATCCTTATGAGTAAGATTCCATGTATATTTGAGTTAGTGGATGTATCTAAATGTG
>Ga0247611_10005111_pt1 | contig 17676 bp, 26 predicted proteins | sample 177DNAGHGhighgp2_FD_192422 | JGI IMG/M metagenome (GOLD analysis project Ga0247611, IMG submission 192422) | Sheep rumen microbial communities from Palmerston North, Manawatu-Wanganui, New Zealand - 1770 DNA GHGhigh gp2 | ecosystem: Host-associated > Mammals > Digestive system > Stomach > Rumen... | reverse complement strand
CTACTGCCGCAACTCTTACTCGTGAAGCATATACTCCTGCCGGTTCTGTAACTGGTACTGTTGTTCCTACTGGTGAAGTTTCTCTCGCTGCTGATGCTAATGGTTTCTAGGTTTCTGGTACAAACCAAGCTTCCGCAGTCTCCTTCACTCCTGCTACTGAATCTGTATTAAAGAGTATTAAAACTGCCGCAGTCGCTCCTTCCTTTACCGAAGGTGCTTTCACTCCTGGTAGTTTCACTAAGGGTTCTGCGGTTGTTGCTGCTACCGAAGGTGTCGTTGCTGCTATTGATAGCACTGATAGTGAAATGTTAGTATTTACTAATGCCGCAACTGACAATGTAATGGACTATGATGCTTCTTATGTTGCTCCTAGTAAGGCTGCTGATACATTCAATGCTGGCTCTGCTGCTGAATTTAATACTCAGGCTGTTTGGGTAACTGGTACTACCGCTACTGCCGCAGCACAGGTCTTCACTGGCGGAAAGATTGCTGCTACCTTTACTGGTAATCAGTCTGGCGACGCTATTGATGCTGACTTCAGTGGTACTCAAGTCGCTGACTTCCGTGTTACTGGTGTTACCTACGATAAAGTTTCTGTTGATAACTTTGAATTCGAAGGCACTGCTGCTACTATTACTCCTACTCTTAATAAGGGCAATAAAACTATTACTGTTTCCCCTGACGCAGTAGGTTAATTTTACTTGAAACGATAGTAAATTAAAATATAATTCTCTTTGAAACGATAAGAGATATTTTTCTTGGCTGGAAAAGAGGATATTATGCCTCTTTTCCAGCCTTTTTTTATTAGGAGATAACTTGACAATGATTAAAAAAAATATTATAATAAAACAAGATACAACAGAAAATTGGAATAAAGCAAAAAATTTTATTCCAAAAGAAAATGAATTAATTTTCTATATAGATACTGAATAGTATAAAATTGGAAATGGTAAAACTAAAATAAATGATTTGCCGTTTTTATCAAATGTAATTTATACATTAAATGACGATATATTAGAAATTAAAGAAGGAGGTAATTAATTAAATGGCAATTAAAAAAATTAAATTACCTGGAATGACGCAACCCGTTGATATAGGGACTACTTGGGCGAATATATCTAATAAGCCTGATTTAATGACAAGTAGTGAAATATCAGCAGCTATTAATGCAGCTTTCGCTACCAATGATGCTATGGTCTTTAAAGGTACAATAGGTGCTGACGGTACTATTACACAATTACCCGCTAAGCATGAAGCAGGCTGGACTTATAAAGTTATTAGCAATGGTTCGCTCGCTGGATAGACTTGTGAAATTGGTGATATGATTGTCTGTATTAAAGATGGTACCATTGCTACTGCTAATGATTGGACTATTATATAGACAAATGTAGATGGAGCAGTTGTTGGACCTGCTAGTTCTATTACTGGGCATGTTGCTACTTTTACGGGCACTACGGGCAAAGTCATCCAAGATAGTGGATTTACTATTGCAAAAAGTGTACCCGCAGACGCACAATTCACTGATACCACTTATGAGAATAAAGCAGCAGTTAGTGGAGGTACTGCTGTATCTTTGGTTACTACTGGTGATAAGTATAATTGGAATAACGCTCTTCCTAAGACTGGCGGCACTATGTCCGGTAATATCGCTATGGGCAGCAACAAAATTACTAATCTGACTGCTGGTACTGCGAATACAGATGCTGTTAATAAAGAACAACTCGATAGTCTCGTGGAAGTTGCAACTGGTACCATCAGTACTAGCGCCACCAGCACTGAGGTAGTTTACCCAGGCATGCTTATCAATGCATATGCTAAGATTGGCAATGAATATGTTATTGTTGATATGGTAGACACTGGGAGAAGCGTTGTATTTAGTACTGCGCAGGTGCCTACCTCCGCTGTAACTTGTACGGTCGTGTACATTGGTGAAGACCCTGTTGAAGAGGCTGAACCTTATACTCCTGTTGAGGGCTAATCTCAATAAGCAATAAGGAGCAGCCCCAGGATTAAATGAAAAATTAATTTTATTTTTGAAATGGAGCTAATAACTCTGCTCCAGAAAGGAGTGCTTTAAAGTTATGAAATATTATGGAAAGATACAAGATCCAAAAGATCTGGTAACGAAAGAATACGCAGATCAGAAGTATACCAAACCGCAAAATGGAATTCCTGAAACAGACTTCACAGACGATGTTCGAACAAGTCTTGGCAAGGCCAATACAGCTCTCCAATAGCATCAGAGTTTAACTGCTTATCGCACCTCAGCAAATCAGGATACCATTGATGCTGCACAAAATACTGCAATTAATTCAAAATCAACAATTGAAGTTTGGAGGTTAAACTAATGGGGCTCTATGTAAATGGACAAGCATATGCGCCGATGGGTGGCGTATCTCCTGCAAAAATTGCAGAAGCAACTGAACAATGGCTTGAAAGAAATATTTCTCAGGAGACTGGATATGTAATCGATAAGACTTTAGCTATTGACGGCGCCGCAGCAGATGCAAAAGTCACTGGCGATACGATAGCTACACAGTTGTTGCGCACCTTCCAGACTGGGACAGCAGATGGCACTGTCGCAAGCTTCTCTGATGGTGGCGACGATCTGCCAATTAAATCTTTGAGCATTAATATCCCAATTACGCAGGCAGGCAGCGGTTACCCAGCACCGGATAACATACGCACGATCACGGGATGGACGGGGTTGACGATTTATCACAATGGTGGAGACTCAAGTAACCCGGATGCTTATACTGCATCTTTTCCCAATATTGATCTTGATAACGTCCCGCGGACTATTTATGGCGGAGTCCTGAATATTGCCGTCGATGGGAGCGCGTCTCTAACTGTGAACTATGTCGGCTATGACATGGGCGACCTTGAATGGGGTTTGAATGATTATTATGGTAAAAAGCTGTTTTATCATACCTTTAATGAAAAAGCCATTGCAATGACTAACGATAACCAAATATATCATATATTCAGCAGCATATATCAAACAAGAGGAACGACATCGCTTGGAGGCATTCGTTCTAATGGCAAAGAATATATGATATATCCTGAGTCTCAAACCAGAAGACTATTTATCGTTGATAATAATTATAGCACAGCAGAAGATTTTAAGACCGCTGTTGCCGGGCAGACTATTGTTATTCCACTAGAAACTCCGCTGATCTATGAACTCGACTCTATACAGCTCAGATCTTTCCGTGGAGTCAATAAAGTTTGGACAAATGCAGGCGGTGATATTCAACTTGAATATTTTGCTGATCCTAACCTTCACAGTGTAGGAACTAAGGACGTAGCTGATGAGACTTTATGGTCAGTTCTTGGTCTTGATAGAACAACAGGTGTGTATACATCAGATACAACAAGATTATCGACCCGCCGAATTATTTATCCAGAATATACCAATGTTACGACGCTAAGCGGGTACAGTTTTGCTGTCTTCGCTTGGGATGAATCTGATACTTACTTAGGCTCATGGTCTCAAAATGCTTTCTCAATCGAAGCTGAAGCTAATGATGAACTAACATTTTTTGACTTCTCGTTATTCCCAGACTATTCTTTTGTCCTTGAACTAAAAAATGTATCAAGCCCTACCGCTGACATAGCTCTCGACGAATGCCGTAATTGTGTTTTTACGCGCGATTATAGCAAAAAATTGACCGAAGCTATTGACTTGCTGTCAGATCACACCGAAGAGGTTATCAATCAACATGTTCTTGCCAATGAGCTGATAAATATTCCTGTGGATATCAAACGCGGGGATACTATTATTGCAAAATGCATGATGGACGAGGCCCAAACGAATTCACAGAAATTAGTGGCAAGTCTTTTCTTTGGCGGCGCACAGAAAGATTATCTTTTTACTAAAACGATTGCCCAAAAAGGATTATCGTGTGCAAAAACTGTTGATTTTGACGTAGACGAAATTCGTTTATATGCGCAGGCCAATGCTACTTTTGAGATCAGACATATTAGTTATTGCAACACTGAGACAGTATGTGAAAAAGCCACAAAAGCAAACAGACGATCTTGGGAGAATGCCAGTCTTCTTGATATAGTCTGTGATTCAAATGCTATGCAAGCCATTGGCGAGCAAGCAATTAGCGTGAACCGAGAATATATTCCGGAAGAAAAAATGAAAATGTTCTTCTTGGACAACAACTATAAGTATTTCTCGGTTGCAAATCTTGAGGCTATTATAGATCAAATGGCATTGAGTGGCCTCAATTATCTCGTGCTTGGATTCGGTGGCAGTGGTCGTGGATTAGGCTTTAAACTGAATGACATGACTGTAAATGTTTTTGGTCAAGAATATGACCTGTCAAACAGTATTAGTACGAACAATGGCCGATATCTCACGGAATCAGATATGGAGAGCATCATTTCTTATGCCAAAGGAAAAAGTATTGGTATTATTCCATGCTTCAACGCACCAGGTCATTTTGCACGTTTTCTTTCTGAAATCACAAAATTTAGATATAAAACTACTAATTTCAGCGTAGAGGATAGGAATGCATCTGCTAATATAAACGACCCAGAAGCACGAGAGTTTGCTTACAAGTGCGCAGAGTTATATATGGCCTGGTTCTCTAAAAATGGATGCAAATACTGGCATATGGGCGGGGACGAGTTCAGCACAGACTACGATGAATATAGCAACCTGTTTTTATCAGGAAATTACAATTATGCCCTATTCATCAATCAGATGGCCTTTATTGCTGCAAAGTACCGGATGATACCAATGGCTTGGAATGACCCGTTTTGTATAGGTAGGAGCCTTTACCCATACATGAACCGTAAGGTACTTGTTTGCTATTGGGATAAAGGGGTGGCAGCTCATAACCGTGGCTACGCTGCTGATATCCGAAAGAATGGCAATCCACTTATCAATGCAAGCGAGGATATCTATTATGTTGTGAACGCGACACCAGAAAAGAAAGTAACAGTAGAAAAAATCAGGAAATTTGATGTAACAAGGTTTATGGGATCTAAAAATACCCCACTCCTCGATCCTCTCGGCGCCTGCTTTTGCGCGTGGATTGGAAATGCAGAGTCATTGGATGACGACGGAGCAGCCATCACGACCGAACTGTTACCGCTGATTGCCGCTTTCGGAGAAACAATCACGCCTCAGTTGGCAACTTAATGGGAGGGCATTATGAGTATTACACATAATTCTGTAAGTAATTATAAAATCTATTATTTAACGCAAGAGCAGTACGATATGCTTGCCACGACGGGCAGCATTACAGTTGATGGGCAGACAATACAGTATGATGCTAATGCGGAATATAGGACACCGGATACAAGCACAGGTAATAGTCTTGTCACAATCAGCGGCATGACACCAACAATCACCGCCGAGGCCAATACGCGCTATGTCTGTGGTGAGGTGACGACACTAAGCTTCACGCCGCCCGCAAGCGGGGTGTGCGATGTGATCTTCGCCAGTGGTACGACTGCGACGGTGCTTACGGTGCCGTCCACAGTCAAATGGGCAAACGGCTTTGACCCGACAAGCCTGGACGCAAACACGACGTATGAGCTGAATATCTGTGACGGTCTGGGGGTGGCCGTGTCATGGACTTGATGACAAGACGGAGGGTAATGCTGGCAGGTGTTAAAAAAGCAAGATTGCCGGATGAGTATCAGGAAGTTTCGTACCTTGAAAACGCGGTGACGAGTGCTGGCAGCGCCTGTATTGATACCGGGGTTTATCCCGGTGACGGCCTGGAAACCATCGTCACGATGTATGTGCAGGACAGAACGTCTTATGCCAACTTTTTCGGCTGTAAGGAGACTTCCGGTTCACAGTATTTTGTAAATTTTGGTGGTAAAACATCTTGGCGAATCTATTTTTGGTATGATAGCACAAATGTTTATCAGGCCATCCCGAATTATCAGGCCGGAGACTGGTTTGAGGTCGATTTCCAAAAAGGCACAAGCTCCATAAAGAACCTCAGAACTGGAGCTGTCAGCAGCAAAGCAACACCGGCGACGTCTTATCCCGCCTTGAAAGTATTTCTGTTTGACCGTAACGAGGATGGCGCGCCGGCGAATCCGACCGCCTACCCTATTACTATGCGGTTTAGCGGCTGCCGAATGTTTGAAAACGGTGTGCTGATCCGTAATTTCGTTCCGTGCTATCGGAAATCGGACGGGAAGCCCGGCATGTACGACCTTGTAGGCAAGCAGTTTTATACAAACATTGGCACGAAGGAATTCAATTTAGGGCCAGTGGTTTCCTAAAATAAGCATTTTTAATATAAACAATTATTTTTACGACCGGTCTTTATGACCGGTCGTATTAATTTAAAAGAGATTATATAATTTAAATATAGAATAGAATATTCATTTAATAAAAAGGAGAAAAAAATGAAACCAGAAACATAGGCATTATTACAACAAATTTGGCAATTATGCGTAATTCCTTTATTAACAGTTCTTACTGGCTATATTATTAAATTAATTAATAAGCAATCTGATAAAATGTAGAAAGAAACTGATAATGAATTATATAAAAAATATATTGCACTATTAGATGATACAATTGTTAAATGCGTAATTGCTACAAATCAAACATATGTAGATGCTCTTAAAGGACAAAATGCTTTTGATGAAAAAGCTCAAAAAGAAGCCTTTAAACGCACTTATGATGCAGTAATGGCTATTCTTAGCTTAGAAGCTAAAAACTATTTAGAGCATGCGGTTGGCGACTTAAATACTTATATTACAAAAGCTATCGAGGCTTAGGTTAACATTAATAAAGTATTTACTCCAACTGTTACTGAATCAGGGAATGTTTAAACATTCCCTGATTTTTTTTTGACTTTTCTAAAAAAATATGTTAAACTATATATAAATATAAGTAAAAGGAGTATTTTAATGTATAATATACTATATTATGATATGGATTATTTTGATGCTGATGAAGCACAAGATATAATAACTTCATTAAAAAAATAGTTACCAGAAGAAATGTCAAAAAAATTAATAGTTCTTCCAAGACGAACAGAATTAGTAAATTATTATGAAGAACAAGATTTAGAATATTTAAAGCAAGGAGTGCATTGGTAATATGATTTATAATATTGATGATAAGTTACCATTTAATAAGTTAATTATTTTCGCCATTTAGTTAGTTCTCGCAATATTTATAGCAACTTGTTTAATTGCTAATATCTGCGGCGTAGCAGTATCAGGAGCCTTAGTAGGAGCTGGATTATCAACAATAGTTTATTTGATAGCTACAAAATTTAAGTCTCCAATGTTTGTTTCTAGTTCTGGGGCTTTTGTAGCACCAGTAATGGCGGCTCTTGCGGCTGGCGGATATACTGCTGTCGCAATCGGTGGTTTAATTACTTGTGTTGTTTATTCTATTTTTGGAATTATATTTACAAAAATTCCAGTAGAGAAAATATATAAAGTATTTCCACCTGCCCTAATTGGTGCGGTTACTGTAGTTATTGGTGTTAATCTTATGCCTTTTATCCTTACATATGTTTAGGTCAATGGAATAACAAATATGTGGGGTGTAAGTGCGGCATTAATTACTATGTTGGCTATTGCTCTTATTTCGCATTATGCTAAGGGCATTTGGCAAATACTTCCATTTTTACTTGGTACATTAATTGGTTATGTGTACGCTATTATTCTTACTGTAACTGGTATATATAAAATTGTTGATTTTAGTGTTTTTGCTAATTTAAAATTGTTTAACATTCCAGACTTCGCATTTTTACATTGGACTTCAATAGATTGGACAGCAATTCTCCCAGTTGTAATTATGTATATTGCCTTTACAATTTCTGCAATGATGGAATGTCTAAGCGACCATGCCGCATTAGGAGGTATTATTGGTGTTGATTTATACAAGGAACCTGGACTTGGAAGGCTCTTCATCGGTGAAGGACTTGCTAATATAGTCGGTACTTCAATTGGCGGATTAGGAATATGCTCTTACGGTGAAGGAGTGGCATGTGTCGGATTCAGCAAAGTTGCCTCCACGCTTGTCACCTGCACAGCTGCCATTATTCTTATCCTCTTAGGCTTCTTAGCCCCAATTCAAGCATTTATCGCTAGTATCCCAAGCTGTGTATTCGCAGGAGCCGCAATAATTCTTTATGGTTTTATTGCTTGTTCCGGCATTAAGATGTTATAGAAAACTGATTTAAATATTCAAAAGAATTTAGTTATTGTTTCTACTGTATTATCTCTTGGTATTAGTGGATTAGTCGTTGGCGGAACTACAATTAGTTTAAGTGCTACTGGACTTGCTCTCGTAGTTGGTGTAATCTTAAATCTTCTTTTGAAGGAATAAAATATTCGTTTATACAAATAGTAATCAAAATCTTATTTTGTAATAAAAAAAATCGCAGACTATACAAATTGTATAGTCTGCGATTTTCTCATATAAATAAAAAAATCGGGCAGTTTAAAAAACTACCCGATTTTTTAATCTAAAAAAAGATTTATCTATTTAAGATATTTTTTTGATTTTTCTAACTATTTTTGATAATACTTAATTTGAAAATTATAAAAATGAGCAAAACCATAAGACAAAATAGTTAATAATTTCATACGCGATATTCCTTTCTAAAAAATTTTTTGTCATTTGACAATATCAGCATATAAAATTTTTTTAAATTTTTCAATTAAAAATTTTCTTATTCTTCCCAAATAAAATCTATTTTTTTTTATTAATATTCATAAAAATTATTACTAACCATAATATCATTTTTATAAATTTTTGCTTTAATTAAACTATCAATTCTAATATAAGCATCCATACAACCAGTTGTTATTATTGTATTAGGATATCCAGGAATACCACTATCCTAATATTTTCTCCAACTTCCTGTAGCTCCATACCAATTATTAGACTTAGCATTGGCAATGGCAAAATAAGTACTATGATTTTCTTTAAAAAATCCACCAAATGTTCCATCAGTATAACCAGTAGTAGTAATACGAGTTATATTAGCAGGCTTAACATCATTATATACAGCTAAAAATGGATTTTTATTTTGTATCCATCTGTATTTAGTAGTTACTCCATTTTCTGTAAGTTTCTATTTAAAGATAAATTCCCAAGAACTTAATTCATTACATACGTTAAAATTAAACCATAAATCTGAATTTAAATATACCCCGTTAGCAAAATCATCAGTAGATGAAAATAAATTTATAGAAGGATTATTATGATGAAATACATGTTCCCATATAGTTCCATCTGATTCTATGATATATTCATTAAACATTTGACTATTTAAAATACCTGTTTTTGTAATATTCATATTTCTACCAGCTCTCTTGAATAAATATTCCCTAAATTATCAATTGATATAGAAACATTATAAAGTTCTTTAACCTACTCTTCTGTTAAAGCAGTCGCATAAATACGAAAATCAGACATTGAAGCATTATCAGAACTATATATAGTATCTTCTGCCCAACCATTTAAATAAATAGTTGTTCCAGATATTCTTTTATAAGTTTTAGCTTCTGCCCATAGCTCTCCATCTTGATATACTTTACATTTTGTTCCATCACCTGTCATTACCCAATGATGCCATACATTAATACTAGGAGCTGTAACTCGCGTGGTAGTTCCAGGGATATACAATGGATTATTGTTGCCATCTCCAGTATTCCATAATCTCCCAGTATACATCCCATTTAATCGAATTCCATTAGCAAAACCCCAATGCATTAGATCTACAGAATTAATTTTTTCCCACCAAGCAAATGAATAAGAATCATTAAAACCTGTTGTTGTTAAATTTTCAATTTTTATTTTTTGATTTTTAGCAGTAAAATGTATTGTATAATTATATCTTGCAGTATCAATAATTGGAAAAGATGGAGAACCAATTATAGTACCATTATTATTATACCCAGAAGAATCATAAATATTTTTATTATCAAAAATATTATCTAACTTATAATGTAATATTAATCCTTTACTAATTTCTTCTACTTCTTTATCTGAAAGAGCATGATCATATATACGCACATCATTTAGACAACCATCAAGCCAATTGTCAGTAACATTATTATTAGTACCACTCGCTCCAATTATACATTTAGTAGCTGTATTTTCTCCATTATTAGCAGAAGCTTTATTAATACTTTGTTGCAAAATCCCATTTACATATAATTTTTTCTATGTAGTAGTCTAAATAACTGCAATATGATACCAAATATTGGCCGCAAAAATATAATTAAAAGTTGTCTAATTAGCAGACTTCCTGTTATCATTTCCATTATCAAATCTTAATTTATTACTTGACATTATAAAAAAACTTAAGCCTGCTCCTACTGCCACTCTACTACAAAATAAAGTGTGCGCTTTATTAATAGCATTTAATTTTACCCAACAACAAAAGCTCATTTTATTTGGTACAATAGTGCCTGGAGTAAAATCAGTTATTAAATAGCTATTAGTCCCATTAAAATTATAGCATTTACCAATTTTTCCATTATCATTAATAGTAGCATTATTAGTAATAAAAATACTTTCTCCATGTAATCCCTAATTATGTGAATCCCCATTAAGAGGGAGCCAAATTTGTAAACTCAAGTCAAATTTCTCCTTTCTCTCTTTATATAAACACAAAATCAAGTGCATTTGTTGTAGTATTAAAAACTAAATTAACTTTATTAGCAATAGTTAAATTACCACTAATTGTTTCATTACCATCCCAATCTAATGTACGAGCATTAGAAAGAGCATTTTCAGCAGTTCCATTACCAACTATTTCAATATAGTTTCCTCTTTCAGTCGCTTCTGTTGTAGAATCATCAGCAATATTATATTCGCCAAATACATGCTAAGAAGCATGATTAGCAATTGTAGACTATCCTTCTGCGTGTGAGTATTCTCCTGAAGCAATTGTATTATAACCTTCTGCCGTTGCTTTATCTCCTAAATCACTTTCGGCCTTCTAACCAGCTATAACATATCCATTTAATTTTGCAGCTGTTAATATTTTATTTTTAGAATTCCATATAAAATTTTCATCACTGGCAAATGTACCTATCTCATCACTATAATATGCAACCGAACCAGTAGTACTTTCTAAATTTGCCTTAGTCGCGCTTGCCGCATTACCTTCATAAGAAGTAATAGTACTAAAAGTACTTCCATCCCAATATATAGGAAGTGAAGTGCTACCAATTGGTGTTGTTCCAAATGATGGTAAATAATTATTAATAGCCTTCCGAACTGCTCCTGATGTTGGGACTGTTGTATCATCATTATTTTCAGGGATTGAAGTAGTAATAGTTTTACCACTATCTCTAATGGCTTTACCAGTAGTGCCAGTAAATACAGCAATACCATTTGCTGACTCAGATGGCCCAATTACAAAACCATCAATATTAGTTTGAATAACAGTCCAATTATTATTATTTGCAATACTACCACTTTTAATACAATAAATAGTATCACCAATTTCACACTACTAACCGGCATAAATTCCAGCAGTCCCTACTTTATAAACCCAGCCTTGTTCATATTTAGGTTCTTCGGCAGTAGGAGGTAATGAAGGGATCATTCCTGACGCTGTATCCGTTCCAAGAACTCCTTTAAATAAAAGCGCATCATTTGTAGTTAATATATTATCTACATATTTTTTAGTAGCAGCATGAAAATCATTTGTAGGATCATTATATAAAGTAAGGAAACCTGTCATAGTATCCCCAGATTTATCTACTTTTCCAGAAACATTTACATAAGCATTACCACCATTATCAACTTTTATAGCATAATTTTGACCAGAAGTAAAATAACCAGTTTTGATACCACCTAAATTATTATCATCTGCTATTGGTAAAATATAATTATTATATATAGGTATTGGACGAGTTTTTACACTAATTACACCGTTATCATTTTGAGTAATGGAATAAACAAATCGTGTATCAGCAGTCTATTCAATGGTAGCATTAGAAACAGTAGTTAATACTTCTTGTCCTCCACTATATAATTTAGTTGCATATAAAGAACCATTAAGATTTAATCTATCTGTCCTAGTTGGGATAATAGTTGATGTATCAAAACTTAATTTATCCTACTAACTAGTATATGGAGCATAAGTAATAGCAGTTCCAGAATTAGAACCATGTAAAATATCATCATTGACAGAGCCAGTAGGAGTATAGCCCAAAGCATTAGTTATATCTTGACTATTTAAAAGATTAAAAACACTATCTAATTTTTTCCTTGTATATATAGATTCATTATTTGAAACTATTACTGTTACTTTGCCACAATCAGCCCAGATATTATTTGTACCGAGATAAGAGAAAAATTGCTCTGCATCATCAATGTGATAACTTTGCGGTGTTGCCAGAGGGACTATGAGTGTCTGACCTACAACAGAAGCCTTAAAATTAGCTGCGGTATCATAATTGTCGTCCCTAATATAATATGCAGAATAATTTGCTCGAGAATACAATCCATATTGGATACTATCATTCGTTATAGTTGCACGTGGAATCGCTCTTTTAGGAGTATAGGCACTACAAAACACAATTCCACTCAGATTCGTACCACTCACTAATTTCAAAGCGTTGGAGATAGTACAGGCAAATATATGATGAGTACTGGACGCTAATGACCAACTCAGGTTCCCCATATCATATTTAGCGGAACTTACTATAATATCTGCGGTACCGTCATCATTGATTGTCAATGTTCCACCATAAACAGTCAACGAATTACCTGTGTTCGGGTCAGTAAAAGCAATAGGTGTGACAATCGGTTTGCTTGTGTCTGCACCGCTGTGATTGATATTACACCTTGTCCACCCACTGATTGATAACGGATTTTCTGGTGTTGGCATTCCAGTCTCTTGCACTAGCTCGATATTAACTACTATTTTTTTTATAGGCTATTGCTCATCAGACTCAAAAGTAACTATATCACCGCTTAATTCATTACCATCTTCAGCAATAACATAATCATTTCTGCTTAGATTTTTATCAGTTTTCTCAAGTTCATTAATAGCTTTACTTAAATTTAAACCAATCTCTAATTTTTCTAGCTCATTATTATTTTCAGGTATAATTTCATTAATAATAATTCCATTAATACCTTCTACTAAAGGAAAAGCAGCAGGAATAAATCCTTGCTCTCCATTAACATGAGCAAGTTTATACCCTAAAATTTTTTCATGAGTTTCTATATTTTCTTTATAGCCAATACTAACAGATACGATAGCATCATTATTAATTGGTCTCCTATCTAATATTAAGGGATTTTTTGAATCTTTATAATCAATAGTTAATCCTTCATAATTAATTATATCATTTTTTGGACCAGTATAATTTTTAATAATATTCTATTGTTCTATTGTTGGGGGATAAAAAGCATCTATATAAAATCTTGTCGTATCAGTATTATAATAAGCATAACCGTCATTTAAAGGTTTAGCATCTAAATTATTTTTATCATTTCCTTTAAAAATTTTAAAAAGTGCCAATTTGTAGCTCTCCTTTCAAATAATATCTAATAAAAAAATGGAGATAGTAAGCCCCTATCTCCAAAACAAAAAAGGGTATAGACATAGTAAGTCTATACCCTTATAATTATTAAAATTAAACAGTTTTGAAAGGTATCTTACTCTTTCTCAATGATTTTAATAAATCTTAAAAACAAATTAAATACAATCGCCCAATTGAAAATCTCTAAAAAATATTATATAATATATATGTAAAATAAAGAAAGGAATTGATACTATGGCTAAAATGTTTCTTATGTGCGGAAATTGCGGTTCTGGAAAAACTTATTTCGCAAAAGAGTTTGCTGAAAAAAATAGTTATAAATATGTCTCTATTGATGAGCGTTATAAGGCTCATAATGGAAGTGAAAGTAATAGAGAGAATAAATTTAAAATTTGGCTTGAATTTTATGAATTAATTCATTATTATGAAGTTGTTAATTGTGATGTTGTAGTAGATACTAATGCCCCTACACTTTTTGACCGCACTGAATTTCTTAATTGGTTCCCTACTTTTGAGCATCATTTAATCTGGATTAATGCCCCTATTAATCTTTGCCTTGAAAATAATAGAAATAGAGAAAGAGTTATTCCAGAAGATGTGATGAAAAAGTTATTCCTCAATTTTGAGGAACCTACAATGTTTACTTATACAATGTCTTGCCGGGCTCGTAGTCAGTGGAAAAGTGTTTCTATGATTAAAAATAATGATAATCATTTTGAAAATAGAATTACTTTATTTGGAAGTTTTCCGAAAGGAGTTAAAATTTGAAAAACAATAATTATTTAGTTTATCTTAGTAAATTTTTTCTTTATGCAATTTTAAGTATATTAAGTACCGGAGTAATTATAGGAATTGTTTATTTTTTAATTTTTTGGTTGTTTAAGGCACAGGCATTAGCAGTTGTTCTTTCTGTAATGGTAGGAATTTTTTATAGTATTGGTTTAATCGTAACTCGGTGTTGCGATGGAGAGTGAGTTAAATAATGGCACTTGAAGGCTTATATAAATGCTTTTCTCGTTGGGGTAAAGATGGCGGTACGTGGGTTATTTCTGATACCCATTTTGGAGAAGATGACTTAAAGCGTGCCTATCCTAATCGTCCTGATGATGAAACGCTTCTTAAAATGATTAATCAAAAAGTCGGTAAAGCAGGCACTCTCGTTCATATTGGAGATGTTGGCGATATTGAATTTGCCAAGAGGCTTAAAGGTTATAAAATTCTTATCTGCGGCAATCATGATAAAGGACCTGAATGCTATGAAGGCATCTTTGATGAAGTATATGCTGGTCCACTTCTTATTTCTCCTAAACTTATGCTTTGCCATGAACCTATTAAATATCCTTATGCTTATGTAATTCATGGACACGACCATTCTAGTTCTCATTTTGAATACGGGCATATGAATGTTTGTTGTGATGTAATTGGTTATTCTCCTATCAATTTTAATCAATTTCTTAAATCTGGTAAATTAAAAGAATGTGAAAATATTGAGCGTGAAACGATTGATAAAGCAACGGAGCGTGCCCGCAAAAGAGGAGGTAAACGCAAATAATGTCTACTATAATTCTTTCTATTGGATTAGGAATTGGTGCTTTTTTAATCACTTATTTAGCTAAACTTATTTACCCATATTTCAATATTAAAAATGATAATAATATTCATATTTATTATAAAAATGCTTATAATAATTGGTATGGTGCAGGTAAAAACCTTCCTACTTTTACATTTGATAATTTTCTTCAATTTTATAATTTAAATCCAAAAGAATGGCAGATAATGGATACCGATGGAAAAGTAGTTTTACCGGGTCGTAAATTAGGACAAAAAGCATATTATGGTTATGAGTATGATTTTTAGCCTATCTTTTTTACGAATATATTTGAATATAAAAAATATCGAGATTGGGCTGCTGAAAAAGTAAATGAAATGAAAAAAGAAAAAAATAATGAAAATAGAAATAAAGCAACTGAAATTATTCTTAATGCGGTCCAAGAAGATATTAACGAAATTCGTAAAGAAAATATAGATATTATTAATCAAACTGAAAATGATTTAGCTATAAATTTTAAAAATTTAACTGTAACAAAAACACAGCAATTCATAGCTAACGATGGGGAAGCTGTCCAACAAGAAGCATATCGTGGAATTGCAAGTAATGGGCATATTGTCAGGGTAATTCGTGAATAAGATGGAAGTTTAATAAATTTTTTGAAAGTAGAAAAAAAATAAAATGATAAATGAGAAAATAAAAGATATAATTATATGGCTTGTTAATTTTATATTATTGTTTATTTCTATCATTATTGGTATGGCAATTATTTGTTCTGCTGTTTATTTTCCATTAAAATGGTTAAATTGGAGTGGGGCATATCCTGTAACAATATGTATAGGTGTATTATATATAATAATTATGATAATTAAATTAATAGCGGAGGCAATGGAATAATATGGTTTGGATTTTATTAGGTATTTTTATTGGTATCCCTACTTTAATTTTAGGTGGGGCTGCGATATCTGTAAAAATTGATGAAATAAAAGAAAAAGAAAATAGACAAAAAAAGCAAGATAAAGAAAATGAAGATATTTATAATCGCATTTTGCAGACTACTTATACTGATAAAGTTGCTAATATTAAAGGTGCTGTAAAAGAACTCCCTCAAATGACTTTTGATCGTTGGTTAACTTTTTATAATACCAATCCTGATAATTGGGATATGGAAAAATTTACAACCCATCTTGATTTAGGGTATACAGATTATAATTATCTTATTCCTACTTATTATAAAACTACTACTCATAAAGGGAACGATAAAGTAATAAAAAATACCGTAGGTATCCCTATCTTTTGGACAGATTGGCATGAAGCTGTAAAATTTCATAACTGGTATGTTAATGAATATAAAAAAGGCAATGCTGCTGGTTATGAGAAAAAGCGTGATGCTTCTATGGAACAGCTTGCCAAATTTTTACAGGAAGATATTGAGGAACGTCGTGCTAAAATTTTGCAGGATTATGAAAAAGTAGTTGATCAAACTCAACGAGTCAACGTTGAAAATAGTAAAATTACTTTGGATTTGAATGCCCCTGCTCATGATAAATCTGGAGAAGAAGAAATCGCTGCCATAATGGATAAACTTTTAGCAACTAGTGGTGGGCCTTAATATTTAATTGAAAACTGCCGATTACCATTTTTTTACTAGATAATTGTAAGAAAATTGGTAATCGGCTGTTTCTTTTAATTGAAAATTTTAAAAAAATATTATATAATATATATGTAAGTTAAAGAAAAAGATAATAAATTTTTTATTAGGAGCTGATACTTATGTTTAAATTGAAACCTTCTTTTCTTCCTAAGCTGCATATTGAAATTGAACGTTGGAAGTATCTTGAGTCTATGGATGTTTATATTTCTTCCTATGGCCGTTTTAAAGATAAGAATGGTGAATTGCTCTCTGTTGGGGCAAGAAATAATTATCTTGTTTTCCGTGGAGAATCTGTTCATCGGCTCGTTCTTTCAACTTTTAAGCCTGTTCCTGGCTGGGCTGGTTTGACTGTTGACCATCTTAATCATAATACTCGTGATAATAGAGTTAGTAATCTTGAATGGGTAACTCTTGCTGAAAATACTAGACGTGCTCGCAAAGATGAGAATGATAACACTAAAACTATGCTCCAGAAGACAGAAGAGAAAATTAAAGCTGCCGAAGAAATCAAGGCCGCGGAAGCAAAAGCCATTACTGCTAATGATGGTATTTATGTTATTCTTAATGGAGTAAAGCTTCCTATTGATTCGGCTTGTCAGCTCATGAAAAGCGATAAAAGTTTAAGCATTGATAAAATTAATACTCTTATTAAGAATATTAAAGAAAATGCTAAGCGTGATTATGCTTATGGCAATTGGAAAATTAGAGGTATGGAAGCTGGTATTCCTAATAATTAATCAAGGAGAAAAAATAAATGAGTAAAATTCTTATTATTGTTGATGCGCAAAATGATTTTATTACAGGGGATCTTGGCTCTAAAGAAGCAGAAAAAGCACGAGATAATATTTGTACTTTTATTGATGAATATGGTGAATCATATGATGAAATTTATTTAACTAGAGATACGCATAATGAAGATTATCTTTCTACTAATGAAGGGCAACATCTCCCA
>Ga0247611_10005110_pt1 | contig 17677 bp, 15 predicted proteins | sample 177DNAGHGhighgp2_FD_192422 | JGI IMG/M metagenome (GOLD analysis project Ga0247611, IMG submission 192422) | Sheep rumen microbial communities from Palmerston North, Manawatu-Wanganui, New Zealand - 1770 DNA GHGhigh gp2 | ecosystem: Host-associated > Mammals > Digestive system > Stomach > Rumen... | reverse complement strand
AAGACGAAAAAAGCGGAAAAACAATAACGGTGGACTTGCCCGTCAAATGACGGACGTAAGGAGCGAAGCGACGAAATAGCGTATCGCTACGGCGTAGCCGTCGATCGCGTCACGATAGTTCACTCACTCGTCTCACCAAAAAGGAAAGCACCCGACAAGGGTGCTTTAAATTATCGGTTATCATATATAAAATATAATGATTTTAAAACTGCGGTAAGGCGCTGCTCCGCTTACGCTACGCAGTCCTTGTCCGTCAAAGACTGTCCGTCACAGCCGGACGAACGATAGTTTACTCACTCGCCCCCACCATAGCAAAGGACACCGCCAAATGCGGTGTCCTTTGCTATGGTGGGGGCGGTAAGGCTCGAACTTATGACCTCATGCATGTCAAGCATGCGCTCTAACCAACTGAGCTACGTCCCCGAACGCCTTTTTATAATACCATATCCAACGAGTTTTTTCAAGCAAAAATAACGCTATTCGTAATATTTTTTTATTCTATCTCTTCTTTTTCCGTCCCCTTTTCCCTTTCAAGCCGCTTTTTACTCTTGAACGGTCTTAAAACGTCTATTTTCAGTTCGCTCACTATCGTGGCTATAAATATTACGGCAAATCCCGCCAAAAGTATCGGCGTTACGCGTTCGTCGCCTATCAGTATCGCAAACACTACCCCGAATACCGCTTCAAGCGAAAGAATTATCGCCGCCTGATTGGATTCAGTAAACTTTAACCCTATTATCTGCGCAAGTTGAGTGTAAAGAGTACATACGAGCGTTAAATAAACTATTCTCCAAATCTGATCCGCGGCCGCGGCATAACCTTCGATTCCGCAGAAAGGCAGTTCAAACGCGAGAGAACATACGCCGACGATCACTCCCACCGTGAAAAGTTGAATTACGAGAAGTTGTATTACGTCGCTCTTTTTTTCGTGAAATTTACTCGTAAATATTATCTGCAAGCCGTAAAAAATCGAACACAAGAACGTAAGTCCGCAACCGAGCCAAACGTTTTCGTCGGTTTCCGAACCCGAAAACATCACGAGCCCTATACCGACAATACATAAAACCGCTGATATAATGTGATAACTTTTGGGTTTCACGCCGAACATCATCCAAATCATAAACGGGCAAGTTATACAATAAAGAGAAGTAATGAACGCGTTTTTGCCCGCGCCGACGTACTTTAACCCGAGCGTTTGAGTTATGTAAGCACCGCTTAACACAAGCCCGAGAATTATTCCGCGGATAAACGTTTCGCGATCTATCTTTCTGATTTTTTTAAAAAATATAACGCCGAGCAGTAACCCTGCGGCGATAAACCTGACACCTATGACGAACAATGCGGGAACGGTCGTTATGGTTTCTTTTAATATAATGAACGAACTGCCCCAACATATCGTCGCCGACAAAATCAGTAATTGCCCTATTAAATTCAGTCCTTTGCCTTTTAACGTCATATTTTCTCCTACGTACTATCATTCCCCGCGTGAAAGTTTACATCTCACAACGGTTTTTTCGCCGCTCTTTATCTCGTAAAACTCATCACCGCCGAAAACGGTAAGATTTTCGCCTTCCCGAGATTGCGCCACGAAATTTATTTCCGTTTCCCGTACCGGATGGTCAATTTCCTTTTCCACACTCGTCGCATTAAGAATAAAACGCAGATATTCCACGTTATTGACGTGCCCGCATAAATCTATAGACGTCGAAGGAACGTTAAAACTATATTCTTCCCGCAATTTAACGGGTGAAAATCTCTCAAAATCAAACCCAGCGGACGAAGGATAAACCGCGACGTCTTCGGGAAAATCAACCGACGATATGCGGCGGATACGCTGGGTGTCTAAATCTATAACGCACAATTCGGTTCTGGCGGCGATCGCCGTTTCGCCTTCCGAATTCTTTACTACCGTATCCACGACGACGGTCGCCGCGGTTTTATGCGTCAAAAACGATTCGACGGTTATATTTTCGTTCCAAGAAACCTGCGCACGCTTTTGAAACTTATTTTTTACGAATACCCATAACGCGTTATATTTGGTACTTAAAGTTACGTTATCCTTACCGAAAGTCGCAAAAAAAGCGCAAACGCTGTCTTCTACGATCTGCGCCGCACCTATGACCGAAAACCCTTCTATAGCACCCGTCTGCGAAAACGGAACGCGCCCGCTGTAAAAATATTTCATAACGGCTTTTTCCTTATCTTAAAACACTACTCGCCCGACGTGCCCGCCGCCCTTATGCTTTCAAAGACGGAATTCAAGGGGTTATCGGTAAATATCTTATCCAGCCCGAAGACGCTGCCTTGCAAACTCTCGTAAAACCCGCCGTCCGTACCGCTTATCCACGCGATAATCTGGAATATTATAAGCGTAAAGATAACGGCGAACGCAAGAAAAAGCACCACGCCCAAAATTTTATTTATAATTCTAATCGCTTTATTGTCGATTTCAAAAACACCCGCGATTATATGCACGACGAGATGGCGAAGTATCTGCACGGCGAGAAACAGCACCGCGCCGAACACTATCATATCTATTCTGATTTGTAAAAGAAGATTGCATATCCAAGTGTCTTTTTCAGCGAGCATAGTGGTAAATTTCAGAAGCAAATCCTGCACGAAACTCCAACTTAAAACTATTCCGAAAAGAAAATAACAGATAACGACGGATATAATCCTGCCGAACACGCCGCCCGTAAAAAGACGGAGTCCCTTTCCGAACCCCATAAAAGCGCCGAGTACTATACAGATAAGTAGCGCAACCAGAACTATTACGTCGGCAGTGATCATAATTCCCCCCTATCCGTTTTCCGACAAAAATTTGCCGTACGTGAATTTATGATAACACACTTTTAATTTTAAGTCAATCGCAAACGCGTCGGAATATTCCCATTTTAAAACTTGCGCATAAAAAGACATATTTCGCTTGAATATCGGCAATAATGGTGATATAATGTTAGCGATGAAAAAATTCTTTTTTAAGTACTCGCCCCTTGTTTGGGTAATGATAGTTATTATTGCCGTGCTGTTCGCGGCGTCTACCGCCATAAACGTTTACGACGCAATACGTTTTTTCGGTGCAAATACCGCTAAAACTATTATCGCCGCTATCGTTGCGACGATATCCTTTTTGGCTTTTCTGTCAGCCGTCGCGGCGGCAACATACGGAAGATACGTCGTAAAAGACGGTTATCTTTATTGCCGATTCGGCTTTTTTTATACGAAAACGAAGATAACGGACATCTTTCAATTAACGGAATTTACGACGCTGAATAAACTCGTTATGTATTATACGGACGAAAAATATTCGGTGGCGGTAATTTCCGAAAAATACTATCGGGAATTTTACGAAGCGCTTAAAGCGGTAAATCCGGATATCATATACACGGTTCAGTCCGCGGAAGAAAAATAACCGCAAAAAAACCGTTCAGCGTATAAAAAATCGTTGACAACGAGTTATAAAGAGAGTAAACTTAAATCAATCGAATAAACGTCGTCCGGTAGGTAAGGCTACCATAGGGATACGGATTGCTACCGCGAAGTGGTGGAGACACCATTAGAAGGTCAACAGAATTTGTCGAAAACAAGGCTTATTCCAACGCAATTACACAGCCCTACGGTGCTGACGCCAGTATGGTTGCGAAAATCACTTCGTATTATTACCCGTCGGATAACGACGGGTATTTTTGTGTTTTTATTGCGGAAACGCAAATAAAACGAAGGAGGTGCGACATGACCGAAGAAATGGAAATGCTTTACGAAAAACTTACCGCTTTGTACGAAAACCGTAAATTTGCGGATTTAAGAATGCTCCTTCTCGATATGGAACCTACCGATATCGCGGAATTTATGGAAGAAAATCTGGACGATAAGGACCAGATACGGTTTTTCAGGCTTTTGCCCAAAGAACTCGCGAGCGACGTTTTCGTCGAAATCGATTCCGACACGCAGGAACACCTTATAAGGTCGTTTTCCGATACCGAACTTAAAGCGGTCATCGACGATATGTTCTTGGACGATACCGTCGACATAATCGAAGAAATGCCCGCGAACGTCGTCAAGCGTATTCTTGCGACTTCCACGCCCGCAAACCGCAAACAACTGAACGAACTTTTGGAATACCCCGACGATTCGGCGGGGTCTATAATGACGACGGAATTCGTCGCACTGTCCGCTAATATGACCGTGGCGCAGGCGTTCGATAAAATACGGAGAACGGGCATAGATTCCGAAACGATATATACTTGCTACGTTACCGACGGCAAAAAACACCTTATCGGCGTCGCGACGGTCAAAAAACTTCTCCTTGCGCAAATGACGGATATTATTCGCGACGTAATGGACGACGCTCCCATCTCCGTCGAAACCTTGGAAGATAAAGAAGACGTGGCGATGAAACTTTCAAAGTACGACTTCCTTGCTCTCCCCGTCGTCGACAAAGAAGGCTGTATAGTCGGTATCGTAACCGTCGACGACGCGGTCGACGTTCTTCAAGAAGAAGCCACCGAAGATATCCAGAAGATGGCGGCTATCTTGCCTACCGAAAAACCCTACCTTAAACAATCGGTGTGGAATATCTGGAAAGCGCGTATCCCGTGGCTACTCTTGCTTATGGTTTCCGCGACTTTTACGAGTATGATTTTATCCGGTTACGAAACAAAACTAGCGGCACTTTCTACCGGCGCGGTGCTTTACGCCTTCGTGCCTATGCTTATGGACACGGCGGGAAACGCGGGCGGACAGTCGTCGGTTACCGTTATCCGTGCGCTCGCTCTTAACGAAGTGGAGTTTAAGGATATTTTCAGAATTGTATGGAAAGAGTTAAGAGTTTCCATTCTGCTTGCTTTAACCGTTGCTATCGTATGTTTTGCAAAGTTAATGCTTATCGACAGGTTGTATAACGATTTTGAGTGGAGCGTTGCGGCGATAGTTTCGGGCGTACTGTTTATCACGATAGTCATGGCGAAATTCGTAGGTTGCGTTCTGCCTTTAATCGCTAAAAAATGCAAGTTAGACCCCGCGGTCGTCGCTTCGCCTTTCATAACGACGATAGTGGACGCGTTGTCTTTGATTATCTACTGTTCGGTAGCGATAGCGCTTTTAGGTTAACACGAAGGAAATACGGATATGGATTTAATAGCAAGTTTTTCGGTGGATCATACCGCCATCGTCGCAGGGATTTTCGTCAGCCGTAAGGATGCGGTCGGAAACGGAATAGTTACCACTTACGATATACGCCTTAAAAGACCGAATAAAGAGCCGGTTATAGACGTAGCGGCAATGCACTCTCTCGAACATATCGTAGCCACAACGCTCCGTAACGACCCCGTCTGGAAAGACGAAATAGTTTACTGGGGTCCTATGGGCTGTCTTACCGGATTTTACCTTATTCTTAAAAAAGACCGTTCGCCGCGCGAAATATACGATCTCGTATTAAACGCCTTTAAATCGGTGAACGACGCGAAAGAAGTCCCCGGGGCAACGCCCGTAAGTTGCGGGAATTATACTATGCACAACCTGAAAAAGGCAAAAAAGTATGCCGCAGAATTCGTCGCCTATCTTACGGCAAACGCCGAAAACCCAAAGATCTTTGAATACCCGCATACAAACCGACTTATAACGGACAACGGACAAAGTTTTTACGATTCGTAAAAACCGTAAAGGAAAAGCGGAAACGCAAACGCGTTTCCGCTTTATTTTATTGTATTAAAACTTATTTCGCCTGTTTTTCCAAAAGGGCTTTTATGTCCTTTAACAAATCTTCGGTGGTGGGATTAGCAAGGCGTTCCGCTTTGGCTTTTTCTTCGGCTTCCTTTTTAGCCGCTTCCGCCGCCGCTTCTTCCTTCACCTTTTTGTCCGCGTAATAAGCGCTTACAGCCGTTTTATCCTTATAATCTACACCGTTCGCTTTGAGTTCCTTTTTATCTTCTTTGGTAAGTTTACCTTTTTCCGCGTCGGTCTTTATTTTCTTATTCGCTTCCGAAATGCGGTTGATAGTTCTTATAATAAAGAACAGCACGAGCGCGATAAGTATAAAGTTGATTACCGCCGTTATGAACGCGCCCCAGTCGATATAGATAGACTTTGCAAGGTCTACCGCCTGCACGCCTGTTTCGGTCAAAACGGGTGCGCCTAATTCGTCCGTCTTGCCGACCCACCTTAAATAGGTATAAATACTGTCAAGTCCGCTCCCGCCCGTGATGAGCAGTAAGAACCAGTTGATAATCGGCATTAAAATATGGTTGGTGAGCGCGGTTACGATTGCCGAAAACGCGCCGCCGATAATAACGCCGACCGCCATATCCATCACGTTACCGCGAGCGATAAACGCTTTGAATTCTTTGAAAAACTTTTTCATAATTCTCTCCTTCGTTTTTTTATTTTACGGCTATACGCCGAAAATCACCTTCGTTAAAACCGACGCCGCGGCAAGCATTATAAGATATATCGAAAAGCCCTTATACTTTGCGCTTTTCACCGCTTTAAGCGTGGCGTTTACGGCTATATATCCCGTTACCGCCGCCGTTACCACCCCGAATATCACGGGCAAAACGTCTATGTTTACGCCTTCGGTTACCGCTTTTGCGCCGCTTATCGCCGTCGCGCCCAAAATCACGGGAATACTCATTAAAAACGCGAACTCGGCGTTCGTGTCGCGGTCGAGTTTACAAAGCGTGCCGCCGGTTATCACCGTTCCGCTGCGCGAAAGCCCGGGGATCACGGCGAAACCTTGGAATACACCCATTATTATAGACGATTTTAGTGATAAAGGCAAGGCGTTTTTATTCTTTTCGGAAATTTTTTCGGCTAATATGAGTTCCGCCGCCGTAAAAACGAAGGAAACCGCAAGCAACACCGCCGACAATACCCCGCCGCCTTTATATAAAACTTCTATTTCGTCCTGAAATAAAAATCCTATCGCCGCCGCGGGCAAAGACGCAACGAAAAGATATAAAAGTTTACCGAACGGCTTTTTAAACAGTCCTTTTATGCTCTTAAAAAATACTATGCACACGGGAACAAGTGTTCCTACGTGCAAGGCTATATCGAAAAACAGCCCCCCGTTCGTGTTTACGCCGAGCCACCTTTCCATAACGAGCAGATGTCCGCTCGAAGAAACGGGCAGAAATTCCGTAAGCCCCTGCACCGCGCCGAGAAGTATCGCTTGCCAAATCCGCATAAAAACACCCCCGCAAATATGATACTATATATTTTACGGGGGGAAAGGTCAAATTATTATAGTTTCGGTTTCTTTCTTCGCGTCAGCCGTTGTCAGCGGCTATCATATTGAGAAATTCTTTTACCGCAAAAGTAAGGGTTTCGTCCTTCGGCAGCGCAAGCCCTATGGCGCGCGTCGGAAGCGCGGGGTTCGTCTTTATCTCTTTCAAAGCGCCGCTTTCTAATTCGTGTTTTACGAATTCTCTCGGAATACACGCTATCCCTATGCCGTTTTTGGCGAGTTCGGTCATAAGTTCCAAACTTGCGAGTTCTATTTCGGGGTGAAGGTGTATCCCCTGCGAGTGCGCGAACGAAACTATCGCCTGACGGGTTGCGGTGGAAAGTTCAAGCATTAAGAGCGGATAGTCCTGCAATTTACGAAGATCGACCGTTTCGCCCATAAGTTCCGAAAACCTTTCGTTTGCGACGAAAGTATCGTGAAGCCGCATAACGGTATTCATCAAACTTATTTCGCTGTCGTCTATCGGAAGATTGACAAAGCCGATATCGCCCTTTTTGCTTTTTAAAAGTTCTATCGTCTCACTCGAAGTGCCGTTCTGTAAAATAAGGTTTACGTCGGGATATTTTTCGTGATACTTCTTTATGTACGGCAGTAAAAAGTGCGTCGCCACCGTGTCGGAAGCGCATATCCTTACGACGCCCGTCGCCGTGTCTTTCAGTTCGGTGTACTTGGATTCGGCGTTTTCAAAGAGTTTTAAAGCCTGTTCCACTATGGGAAATATCTGCTTGCCGCCCGTTTCCGAAAGTTCCATACCCTTATGAGTACGGTTGAAAAGTTTTCCGCCCAGACTTCTTTCAAGTTGCTTAATAGCCTGCGAAACTGCGGGCTGGGAGATATAGAGTTCTTCCGCCGCCTTCGTTAAACTGCCGCATTTTGCGACCGAATAAAACACTTTGTAAAGTTCCAGATTGACCATAAAATTCCCCTTATCTTCCGTTTTTTATTTGCCCACGCAAAACCGTGAAAATATATCGTCTATTATGTCTTCGCTTGCGGTTTTACCCGAAATCTCGCCTAAATACTGCCACCCCGCGAGTATATCCACCGAAAGTATATCGAGCGGCGTGCTAAAAGCCGCGCTTCTTGCCGCCGCAAGTTTGTCCCGCGCGTTTTTAAGCGCCGTAAAGTGTCTTTCTTCGCACAAAAAATCGCCGTTTAAGTCCACTTTGCCGACCGTTTTATCGTATATTATCCGCCGCAAACAATCAAGCCCTTCGCCCGTTTTAGACGAAATATATAAATCCGCGCGGCTGTCCTTATAATTTCCCGCGTCGATCTTATTAACGACCGTAATATGCGGCGTATCCTTTATAATTTCGTAAACTTTTTCGTCTTCTTCGCCCACTCCCGCCGCCGATATCACGAAAACTATCAAATCACTGGTTTTCGCCGTCTTTTCAGATAACTTAACGCCCAAATTTTCTATATCGTTCTCGGCGGTTCGTATCCCCGCCGTATCGTACAGATTGAATTTTACGCCGTTTATATCTATACTGCCTTCCACGACGTCCCTCGTCGTGCCCGCGATATCCGAAACTATCGCCTTATCGTAATCAAGGAGCGCGTTTAAAATCGAACTTTTGCCGACGTTAGGTTTTCCGCATATCGCTATTTTTACGCCCGCGACGAGCCTTCTGCCCGTTCTGAAAGACGAGATAAGCCCGTCCGTTTCCGCTATCACTTCCGAAAGGGTTTTTGCGACCTGTTTTCTCGAAGTTTCTTCCAAGCCTTCTTCGGGAAAATCCATATCCGCGTCTATTTGCGAAAGCGCGGCGGTAAGTTTTTCCTGCATAGCCGAAACTTTTTCGGTAAGGCGCTCACGGTATAAAGAGTACCCCGCCTTAACGCCGCTAACCGACTCGCTGTTTATCATATCGATAAGCCCTTCGGCGGAAGCGAGCGACAGTTTGCCGTTTAAAAATGCGCGCTTGGTAAATTCACCGTTAACGGCAAGCCGTGCGCCGAGCGACAGGATTTTACGCAATATCCCCTGCGCTATCGCTATTCCCCCGTGCGAATGAAATTCCACAGTGTCTTCGCCCGTGAAACTTTTAGGCGCTTTGAAATACACGCACATCCCGAAATCGGAAAAATCGTCCGCTATTATTTCGCCCGCGTACATTTTATTCGGTTCAAAGTCTTTAACCGCCCTTTTCCCTACGGGCTTAAACATTTTTTCGGCTAATTCCAGCGGACTGTCGCCGCTTATTCTTATGACCGCGACGCCCGCCGCGCCCATTGCCGTCGATATCGCCGCTACGTTATCGTTTTTCATCAGTTTAAATTATCGTTTCCGTCGTTATTGTCGTCGCTGTTCTTGCCGTCGGAAAATTCACCGAACGGTTCGTCGGGGCGGTTGGAAAACTCTCCGAACGGATCGTTATCGCCGTCCGAAGGATTGCCGTAATAGGGTGTTCCCCGTTCGCCGCCGTTACCGCCGTAATATCCGTTCCCGTATGGCGTATACCCCGAGCCGTAATACCTTCTCTTTATATATTCGTTGAAGTTTACCGCCTTTCTGTTCCTTATCGCGAATACGAATATCGGGAACAATCCGAAAAAGGACAATACCGCCGCAAGTATATAGTGTTCGGGCCAGAACTTGCGGAACAGCGCGATATAAACGGTTACCGTTACGAAAATTTCCGCTATCCTTAAAATATAGTTGAACACCGCAAGAATTTTACTTATCGTATTGATTGCCGGCGTATCAAAATTATTTACGAAATTAGAACCGCATTCTATATAAAGCCCGCCGCTTCTGCTGATAAGAGATATATCGCCGCCTTCAAAATAATAGGCGACATACGGGAAATAAGTTAAAAAATTATAGATAAGCGGGACGAGTGCCGTCGCGGTAAAAATAACGGCGAACAATAGCGCTAATTTTTCCGCGCTGTAACCGAATATTCTCGATTTGCCTATGACTTTGCAAGCCGTGAACATCCAAACGCCCGGCATCCATGCCATAAACGCCTTTTCTACGCCCTGACCTTTTGCAAGTTTATATATACCTACCGAACGGAGAACGTAAAACAGTACGTAAAACGCCGCTATAAGCGCAAGTATGAATACCACCGCGCCTTTCGATACCGATTGAACGATATTACCGTCGCCCGTTTCAATTATAAAATCAAGCATAATTTCCCCCTTTTGCGCCTTAATACGCGCGTGCAAAAATTACTTTGTGCTTCGCAGGCTTACCGCAGACGGCGCACTTTTCGGGAACGCCTTCGTCGTCGCACATAACGCGCGCGGTCGCCTGCCCGACTTCCTTTATCTTGTCTTCGCACTCGCGGCAGCCGCACCAGCCCGCTTTAACGAAATTTTTACCTTCTACGCCCTGTATTATACCTTCGAGACTGTCGGCTTCCACGATTTTCGCGTCCCTTCTCTTTCTTGAACTCTCTAACATATCTTTCTGTATGGTAGTTAAAAGTTCGGCTAACGCCTTGTCAATACCGTCCAGCGGCACGGAAGTCTTTTCCAGCGTATCTCTGCGCATAACGACCGCCACGCCGTTTTCTATATCGCGCGGGCCTATTTCTATTCTTATCGGAACGCCTTTCATTTCCCACTCGTTGAATTTCCAGCCGGGGCTCATATCGCGGACGTCCGTTTCGGCGCGGATACCCGCTTTTTTCAGCAGGTTTTCCACTTCTTTGCATTTCTCGGTAACGCCGCCCTTATGCGCCGCGACGGGAATAATTATCGCCTGTATCGGCGCGACGAGTGGCGGCAGAACGAGTCCGCGCTGATCGCCGTGCGCCATTATTACCGCGCCTATCATACGGGTAGAAGTTCCCCAACTCGTAGTGTAGCCGTATTTAAGCGTGCCGTCTTTATCGAGATATTTTATGTCGAACGCCTTTGAAAAATTCTGTCCTAAGTAGTGCGAAGTACCCGCTTGCAAACTTTTTCCGTCAAGCATCATCGCTTCCATACCGAAGGTCGCGACCGCACCCGCAAACTTTTCCTTTTCGGTCTTTCTGCCGCAAAGAACGGGGATTGCCAGCACGTTTTCGGCAAACTCTTTATAGAGTGCGAGTTTATTCATAGTTTCTTCCATCGCTTCTTCTTCCGAAGCGTGTACGGTATGCCCTTCCTGCCACAGAAATTCGCTCGTACGCAAAAACGGACGGGTGGTCTTTTCCCAGCGCATAACGTTGCACCACTGGTTCATAAGTACGGGCAAATCGCGGTAGGACTGCACCCATTTTGAGTACATAGTTCCGATTATCGTTTCGCTCGTCGGACGGATTGCCAAAGGCTCGTCCAACTTTGCCCCGCCCGCGTGGGTAACCACCGCGACTTCGGGCGCAAAGCCTTCGACGTGTTCCGCTTCCTTGGTAAAATAACTCATAGGAATAAGAAGCGGAAAGTACGCGTTTTTTACACCCGTCGCCTTAAATCTCGCGTCCATTTCACGCTGTATATTTTCCCAGATAGCGTAGCCGTAAGGGCGAATAACCATCGTGCCCTTTACAGGTCCGTAGTCCACGAGTTCGGTCTTTATAACTACGTCCGTGTACCACTGTGCGAAATCGCTTTCGATATCCGCTATCTCTTTAACGAATTGTTTGTCTTTTGCGTTTGCCTGTTTGTCCATAATTCTCTCCATAAAAGCGCTTATATGCCGCCCTGTTTATTAAAAAATATTATAACTATACTATTCTACTATACATTTTTACCACGCGAGCCCCGAGAATGTCAAGTTTTTTATAATATTTTAACCGAAAAGCCTTAAAAAAGGCTTGAAAAATATCGCGACTTAATGATATAATGTTTTCATAAACGCACGGAAAAACTTTTTTCCGAATTTTTAAGGAGAATTTTATGGAAGACGTTAAACAACTGACAGTAAACGCAATAAGGGTCTTGTCCGCCGAAGCCATTCAAAAGGCTAAATCAGGACACCCCGGTATGCCGCTCGGCGCAGCGCCCATAGGCTATTCGATTTTTACCAACATGGTATTCAATCCGAAGGATACGGGATTCGATAACAGGGACAGATTCGTACTCTCCGCAGGACACGCTTCGATGCTTGATTATTCCCTTTATTATCTTTTCGGTTTCGGCTTGAAAAAAGAAGACATTATGAATTTCCGTCAACTCGGCGCAAAGACCGCGGGACACCCCGAATACGGCGTTTGCCCCGGCGTTGAAACCAGCACCGGCCCCTTGGGACAGGGCGTTGCGAACGCCGTCGGTATGGCGATCGCTGAAAACTATCTCGCAAATAAATTCAATAAAGACGGATTTAAAATCGTCGACCATTACACTTACGCTCTTTGCGGCGACGGCTGTATGCAGGAAGGCATCGAGAACGAAGCGGCTTCCCTTGCGGGCTCATTAAAACTCGGCAAACTCATACTTTTCTACGACGACAACGATATAACGATAGAAGGCAATACAGATATAACCTTTACTGAAGACGTCGGTAAGCGCCACGAAGCGCTCGGCTGGCAGGTTATAAAAGTAAAAGACGCCAACGATATAGGCGCTCTTAACCGCGCGATAAAGAAAGCCAAAGCGGAAACGGAAAAACCGTCCTTAATTATCGTAAAATCGGAAATCGGCTACGGTTCGCCCTTACAGGGCAGCGCAAGTTGCCACGGCGCGCCGCTCGGCGAAGAAAATCTCGCTATCTTAAAGAAAAATCTCGGTTGGACGGCGGAACCCTTCGACGTCCCCGAAGAAGTATTTAAACATTGTAAAAAATTCGGCAACAAGGGCAAAAAAACCGAAAAGGCGTGGAAGGAATTATTTAAGGCTTATTCCGAAAAATATCCCGATTTAGCAAAAGAATATGCGGACTGGAAAGCCAAAAAAATCCCCGACCTTGCGTCCATCGACGAACTCTGGCAGTTTGAAAAGGACGACGCTTCCCGCGGGTACGGCGCTACGGTCTTAAATAAACTCGCGAACTACATTCCCTTCCTTATCGGCGGCAGCGCGGATTTAGCGCCCGCGAATAAGAGCAACATAAAAGCGCGCGGCAATTATTCCGCAACCGATAAGAGCGGTTCGAATATGCACTTCGGTATCCGTGAACACGCTATGGCGGCTATTTGCAACGGCATCTATCTCCACGGCGGACTTCTTCCCTACTGCGCGACCTTCGCGGTGTTCTCCGACTATATGAAGAACGCTATGCGTATGTCGGCTATTATGGAACTACCCGTAACTTATATCTTAACGCACGACAGTATCGGCGTCGGCGAAGACGGTCCTACTCACCAGCCTATCGAACACCTTGCGGGACTTCGCACTATGCCGAATATGAGAGTTTACCGCCCCGCGGACGGCAGAGAAACCACGGCGGCTTGGATCTCGGCGGTAACGGGTAAAAATCCCGCCTGCCTGTTCCTTTCCCGTCAGACTCTCCCGATGCTCGAAGGTTCGGGTAAAGACGCGTTCAAGGGCGGATATGTTCTCGCGGACAGCAAAAAGAAAACCCCCGACGTTATTCTTATCGCCACGGGCAGCGAAGTAAATCTCGCGGTCAAAGCGAAAGACGAACTCATTAAAGACGGTATCGACGCCAGAGTAGTTTCTATGCCCTGTATAGAAGACTTTGAGAATCAGTCCGCTAAATATAGAGAAAGCGTACTCCCGACAGCGGTTCGCGCAAGAGTTGCCGTTGAAGCGGGCGCTACCGCTACGTGGTATAAGTACGTAGGTTTAGACGGAAAAGTCGTAGGAATTGATACTTTCGGCGCATCCGCACCCGCAGGAAAATTATTTGAAAAATTCGGCTTTACGGTTGACACGGTAGTTGCCGCCGCAAAAGAAGTTTTAGGTAAATAATTTATCGGATATAAAAACTCTCGCCGCTGTCAAATTGACAGCGGCGAGAGTTTTTGTTTTACGCGTTCGCAATATGGTCGTCGTCAAACCCTAAACTTATGCGAAGCGCCACGTTGACCTTCTGCATCGTTAAGGGCGACAGTTCGCCTATACGTTCTTTTAACCTGCGTTTGTCAAGCGTTCTTATCTGTTCTAAAAGTATCACCGAATTTTTAACGAGACCATAGTCCCCCGCGTTTATCTCTATGTGCGTGGGTAACTTCGCCTTGGTCATCTTGCTCGTTATCGCCGCGGCGATTATCGTCGGACTGTAACGGTTGCCCGTATCGTTCTGTACTATTAAAATGGGGCGCACGCCCCCCTGTTCGCTACCGACTACGGGGCTTAAATCGGCGTAATACATTTCTCCGCGTTTAATCATAAAGTCCTTTGCGTATGCTGAATAATCCTTACTGTATTATATGTAAAAATTATCCCGCCACGCCACTTATATCTTTTACCCCGATTTTACCCCGTATCGGATTTTTTTATACTTAACTTACAAAAAAAGCGGCCGTAAAAGGTCGCCTTTTAACTTAACTCAATTTCCTGAAAACGCTGTCGGCGTATCGGACGGTTTCCATAGCGTCTTTCGCATATTTGTCCGCACCCATTTTGTCGGCGTATTCTTTTGTCAGCACCGCGCCACCGACCACAACTTTACACCACGGCGCAAGACGTTTAATAAGTGCGACCGTCTTTTCCATCGCGGGAACGGTCGTCGTCATAAGCGCCGAAAGCCCGCAAAGCGGCGCGTGCCGTTTTACCACTTCGTCCGCAATTTTCTCGGGCGGAACGTCCTTACCTAAATCTATTACGTTAAACCCGTAGTTCTCCAAAAGCAATTTTACGATATTTTTACCTATGTCGTGTATATCGCCGAAAACAGTCGCCAGCACGAAGTCGCATTTAACGCTTCCGCTCTTTGCGGCGGATTTTTCCTTTATAACTTCAAACGCCGCTTTCGCCGCTTCCGCACTCATAAGCAGTTGCGGCAGATACACCGTTTTCTCTTCGTAACCTTTGCCGACTACGTCGAGTGCGGGAATTATCTCTCCGTTGATAATGTCAAGCGGGGATTTCTCTTCTGAAAGCCGCGCCGCGCTTTTCGTCGCCTCGTCCTTAAACCCCTTCACTATTGCCGTTTTAAGCCCTGTTTTTTCGTCGTTACGGACGGAAACGACCTGTTCCGCGTCTGCGGTTTTTCGCGTTGCGAACGCTATATACTCGCCGAAATCCGTATCTCTACCGTCAAGCGCGTTAAAAGCGTGAAAACTTTTCATTACGGGTTCGGAAAACGGGTTCATTATAGCCATATCGAGTCCTGCGGAAAGCGCGAGAGTTAAAAACGTCGCGTTTAACGTTTCCCTGTCGGGCAGCCCGAACGACACGTTTGAAATACCGAGCGACGTGCGGCAACCCGTTTTTTCTTTTACGAGTTTCAACGCGTCAACGGTAACCGAAGCGGCTTGCACGTTTGCCGAAACGGTCATACAAAGGGTGTCGAAAATTATATCTTCCCTTTTTATCCCGTATTTTTCCGCTTCTACTAAAATGCGCTTTGCGATTTCAAGCCTGCCTTCCGCGGTCGGCGGTATGCCGTTTTCGTCGAGCGTCAACGCGATAATCGCGCCGCCGTATTTTTTCGCTATCGGAAAGACTGCGTCCATACTCGCTTTTTTGCCGCTTACGGAATTGATAAGCGGTTTGCCGTTATAAAGCCTTACGGCTTTTTCCATAGCGACAAAGTCCGACGTATCTATTTGCAGGGGCAGGTCGATAACCGCTTGCAGTCCTACCACGGTATCGGCAAGCACGGTCTTTTCGTCTATATCGGGAATACCCACGTTCACGTCGAGAATATCCGCGCCGTTTTCCGCCTGACTTGCGCCTTCTTTCAAGATATAACTTCCGTCGTTTTCGATAAGCGCCTGCTTAAAGCGTTTTTTGCCCGTCGGATTTATTCTTTCGCCGATAATAAGCGGTTTTATTCCGCACCGTACTTCGTGCGAATAGGACGAAATACGCGTAAGGTTTTTAGGTCGGATTTCTCTCGCGGGAATATTCGCTACCGCTTGCGCCAGAAGTCTTATATATTCGGGCGAAGTTCCGCAACACCCGCCGACTATTCTTGCGCCCTTTAAGACGGCTTTTTTAACGCTTTCCGCAAACTCGCTTGCCGAAACGTCGTAAACCGCTTCCCCGTTCACGTTTTTAGGTATACCCGCGTTAGGCATAAAAATAACGGGCAAGGAAGAACATTCGAGCAACCCGTCAACGACGTCCGAAAGTTCGTCGGGGCCGTAAGAACAGTTTACCCCGACGGCGGTAACGCCTAAACCTTCCAGCATACACGACATTGCGGAAGGGGTCGCGCCCGTCATAAGTTTTCCGTTTTCCCCGTAAGCGTTTGAAACGAAAATCGGCAGATCGCAGTTTTCCTTCGCCGCGATAACCGCCGCCTTGGTTTCGTAACTGTCGTTCATCGTTTGGATAAAAATTATCTCCGCGCCGTGTTTTGCGCAAAGTCTTACCGTTTTTGCGAAAATTTGCACCGCGTCTTCGAATTTAAGATCCCCGTACGGCTCTAAAAGTTTGCCCGTAGGACCGATATCCGCCGCGATAAACTTCGGCTGTTTCGCCGCCGATAAATCCCGCGCCGCCTTTACGTTATCCAACGCCGCGGAAATAACTTCTTCGAGTTCGCGGTCGCAAAAATGCAGAGAGTTCGCACCGAAAGTGTTTGCGGAAACGACGTTACTGCCCGCGTCGTAATACGCTTTATGAAGGTTTATCAGCGCGTCTTTGTGAGTAACGTTCCACCTTTCGGGCAGTTCGCCGACCTTTAATCCCGCTTTTTGAAGTTCCGTGCCCGTCGCACCGTCTAAAATAACGATATTATCTTTAAGGTATTTTGTTATATCCATTTTATCTCCGATATACGCACTCTTTTTCTTCGCAATCTCCACAATCGCCGATATTTGCGCAATCCCCGTTTACGCCCGCAAACGCCGTTACCGATTTAGAAGGCGACATAAGCAGACTATCGTTAAGCGTAAGTCCCAAATATTTTTGCGGGTTAAGCAGGTTAAAAACGTCTTTCTGCGCGGCAAGCGGCAAATCGCCGTACCCCGCCGAAAACCGCGGCGACAGTTTTACGCCGTGCGTCTTTTCGTAATCCGCAATAAAGAAGTCGGTAAAAGTTTCCACGCGTTCCGCGCCGAGCGCCTGAAATATAAGCGCTCTCGTCGGGTTTATTTCCGAATATTTTTTAATAAGTCTGTCTATCCCCATACCGACGGTACAGGCGAATATAAGCGCCGATTCGGCGCCGCGCATAGCGGTTACGAGATTTCCGCTTTTAAGCGTGAACGCGGAAAAATCCGCGCTGTCCCCTTTTAAAGAAAGCGGCGTTTCCGTAAAACATACCGCATAGTTTACCGCTTTTTCCCGTTCGCACTCTCTAGCGCAACTTTCGATAAGATTTTTTAAGTTTTCGTCCTCCCTTTTAGCGCCCGCGTAACGCACGACTTCGTTAAAATTTACGGGAACGCCCGAATAGGTCTTTTTTCCGACTTTATATATCAC
>Ga0247611_10005109_pt1 | contig 17680 bp, 18 predicted proteins | sample 177DNAGHGhighgp2_FD_192422 | JGI IMG/M metagenome (GOLD analysis project Ga0247611, IMG submission 192422) | Sheep rumen microbial communities from Palmerston North, Manawatu-Wanganui, New Zealand - 1770 DNA GHGhigh gp2 | ecosystem: Host-associated > Mammals > Digestive system > Stomach > Rumen... | reverse complement strand
TGCGGAAATGGTCACGACGGAGGCCATCCCGATAGAAATCAAGAATTGTGTGCCGCAAATCGTCCCTAATTTTTGATTTTTAACTAAATTCTTTCCACGTATTTGGGAAATATTTCGTATATTTGCAGAAACTTATATAATAACTAATCACAAAATAACTAGAAATTCTATGACAGCATTAATTTCCGTCATCCCAATCGTATTGCTCATCGTACTGATGATGGGTTTTAAAGTGTCTGGCTATAGGAGTGCCATCGTCACTCTGGTCGTAACAATTCTCCTCGCCCTATTCGCCGTGCCGAATATGGGCATCGTTCCCGAAAAGTTCGCTGAAACATCGATATACGGCATCACGCTGTGGTCGGTGGTCGAAGGGTTCCTCAAGGCATGTTTCCCGATTATCCTAATTATCATTTGTGCCATCTTCAGTTACAACATTCTTTGTGAGACGAAGGAGATTGAAACCATCAAGACGCAGTTCATCCAGATGACGTCTGACAAGGGTCTGTTGGTGCTGCTGTTGACGTGGGGACTTGGCGGTGTGCTAGAAGGTATGGCCGGTTTCGGAACGGCAGTAGCCATCCCGGCCGCCATTCTCATCGGACTAGGATTTAAGCCGATGTTCTCCGCTGTCATCTGTCTGGTAGCTAATACCGTTGCCGTAGGTTTCGGTGCAGTAGGCCTACCCGCCACCACACTTGCCAACCAGGTTGCTGCCAGTGGCACGGCCACACCTGAGGAATTGTGTGAGGTCGCCACCTTTATTATATTACAGCTCTCGCTGATGTTCTTCATCACGCCGTTCCTCATTCTGATGATGACCGACAAGACGAAGATTATCAAGAACCTAACTATTGCATTGTTCGTAGGCACCTGTTCTATCGTCGTACAGTTCTGCTGCGCTCATTTTATTGGTCCTGAGACCCCTGCTATCCTTGGTTCAGTAGCCGCTATCGCTGCCATGCTATTGTATAACAAGTTGTTCCTGCGCCACGAAGCCGAAAAGGACACCGTGCACATAGAGAAAAAAAAGTTCGGTGTCGCCAAGACCTTGAAGGCGTGGAGCGTGTACGGTCTCATCATCTTCTTCATTCTGATATCAAGTAAGATTGTGCCGCCCGTCAATGAATTTCTGAATTCGACACTCGTCACGAAATTTGACATCCCCGTCATCGGCAACACCTTTAAGTTCGGATGGCTGTCGAACGCCGGTTTGATGATTTTCCTTGGTGCCGTCATTGGCGGTTTGATTCAGGGTATGTCGTTTGGCAAACTGATGAAGTTGCTGGCGAAGACCACGCTGAATTTGCAGAAGACCGTGGTCACCATCTGCTGTCTGGTAGCTATGGCGATGCTGATGAACAACACTGGCATGACCAACGATATTGCCAAGGGTCTCGTATTGCTGACTGGCGCTGCCTTCCCGTTCTTCGCTCCGCTCATTGGTTCAATAGGCACCTTCGTCACGGGTTCAGCCACAAATGCCAACATTCTCTTTGGCAAGCTGCAGGCCACCGCTGCCAGCGACCTCGGATTGGTGAACCAAGGAACGTTCTTCGGTGTCAGTGGAAGCGAGACCAACTGGCTCGCTGCTGCCAACTGCGCAGGTTCGGAGGGTGGCAAGCTACTGTCGCCGCAATCGATAGCCATCGCTACCGCCGCCTGTGACATGGAGGGTCAGGATGGTGACATCATGCGCAAGACCATGCCATTCGCCATCTTCTGGATACTCATGAATGGATTGATGGTATTTCTGGGGTTGCACGTGATTTAGTCGTTATTTCGACATAGCGTTATAACGTAATATCGAAAAAAGGAAAAAAGAAAGAAACAATATGAAAGTCGGACTATTCATTCCCTGCTATGTAGATGCCGTGTATCCAGAGGTGGGCATGGCAACGTGGAAGTTGCTGAAACACCTCGGACTCGACGTGATATACCCCGATAAGCAGACGTGCTGCGGTCAGCCGATGGCCAACGCGGGATTCGAGAAACAAGCCATTCCACTGGCTGAGAAATTCGATGAGATTTTTAAGGACTTTGACTACGTGGTAGCACCTAGTGTGTCATGCACCGCATTTATCCGTCTGAACTATCCGCGGTTGTTGAACCATGAATGCGAGACAGCCAAGCGCTGCATGGATGTGGTAGAGTTCCTGCACGACGTGGTGAAGGTGGACCGCCGCTTGGGTACATTCCCACATAAAGTCAGTCTGCATAACTCCTGCCACGGTGTTCGTGAGTTAGGTCTCTCCTCCCCTTCTGAGCAACATGTAGCGAAGTTCAACAAGATTAAGGACCTACTTCAGTTAGTTGACGGCATCGACATTGTGGAGCCTGAGCGTCCCGACGAGTGCTGCGGTTTTGGTGGAATGTTCTCCGTTGAGGAGACAGCCGTGTCGGCACAGATGGGTAAGGACAAGGTGGAACGTCACATCCAGACAGGTGCAGAGTACGTCACAGGTCCTGACTGCTCGTGTCTGATGCACATGGCGGGCGTCGCTAAGAAGCAGGGCCTCAACATCCAGTTCAAGCACGTCGTCGAGATTCTCGCCGCAGGCCTGTAGTCGAATAACGAAATAACGGTATAACGTAATAACGAAGATTATGTCAACACAACATAGCAAAGCCGCCAAAGAGTTCTTAAAGAACCAGCAATATGCGCACTGGCACGATGCCACGTTCTGGGCCGTTCGCTCTAAGCGCGACAACATGGCCTACGGACTCGATGAGTGGGAACAGTTGCGCGAAAAGGCCTCACAGATCAAGCGCCACACCATCACGCATCTGGACGAGTATCTCGATCAGTTTGCTACCGCAGCTGAGAAGAACGGTGTGGAAGTACATTGGGCAAAGGACGCACAAGAATTCAACGAGATTGTCTATGGCATCTTGAAGAACCATAACGTCAAGAAGATGGTGAAGTCGAAATCGATGCTGACCGAGGAGTGCGGCATGAATCCGTATCTCGAAGCGCACGGCATCGAGGTGGTGGAAACCGATTTGGGGGAGCGCATTATCCAGTTAAAAGGGCAGGCGCCGAGTCATATCGTGATGCCAGCCATCCATTTGAACCACGACGACGTGGGTGAGTTGTTTGAAGAAAAGGGCATCTCGAACGAGAAGGGCAACCACGACCCCACGTACCTGACGTACCGCGCCCGACTGTCGTTGCGCAATGAGTTCCTCACTGCCGATGCAGGTATGACGGGTGCCAATTTCGGTATTGCCGAGACGGGCGATATCGTGGTATGTACCAACGAGGGCAATGCCGACATGAGCACGAGTTGTCCGAAGTTGCACATCGCCGCCATCGGATTGGAAAAAATCATCCCCAACTACGAGTGTCTCGCCGTCTTCCAACGTATGCTCTGTCGTGCTGGTACGGGTCAGCCAACGACAACGTATACGAGTCATTTCCGCAAGGCCCGTCCCACGGCTCATCATATGCACATCGTACTGGTGGACAACGGCCGAAGTGAGTGGATTGCCAATCCAGAGCATTGGGAGTCGCTGAAGTGCATCCGTTGCGGATCGTGCATGAATACATGTCCCGTGTACCGCAGAAGCGGTGGATATTCGTACAGCTATTTTATCCCTGGTCCTATTGGCATCAACCTCGGTATGTTACGCGACCCACAGAAACACAGCGGAAACGTCAGTGCTTGCACGCTGTGCCTCTCATGCCAGACCGTCTGCCCTGTCAAGTTGAATCTCGGTGACCAGATATACCAATGGCGTCAGCAACTCGATGACTTTGGCACCGCCAATCCGCAGAAGAAAATGATGTGTAAGGGTATGTCGATGGTCTATGGTTCACCCGGTCTCTACAACTTAGGTACGGGTCTTGCCCACTGGGCCAATTACATTCCCTCGCCGCTCCTCAACTGCGGCCTCAACCCATGGGCCGAGGGCCACAAGATGATGGAGTTCCCCAAGAAACCGTTCCACGAAATGATTAAGGAGATAGAGAAATGAGTAGCAAAGAAGATATATTAAAGAAGTATAGGGCGAATGTGCGCGAGAAGTTCGACATGCCCGACCTCAGCGACATCGTGGCCGTTAAATACCCCGACCCGTTGTTACAGTTTATGAACATGACGAAAAGTGTGGGCGGCAATGCCATCGAGGTGGAGAAAGGACGCGACATCAATGAACTCATTCGCGAGCTCTATCCCGACGCTAAGGAAATTTCTTCGAACCTACCAGAGGTTACCATCGCCACGCGTAATCCTGACGAGGTAGGTCGTGCTCGAGACCTGAATGGTACCGATGTTGGTGTAGTGCGCGGCATGTTCGGTATTGCCGAGAACGCTTGTGTATGGATTCCTCAGCAGATGAAAGAAAAGGCAGTCATGTTTATCAGCGAGAACCTGGTTATCCTGCTAGACAAAAAACAAATCGTCAACAATATGCACGAGGCGTACAAGCGGATAGAAATGAATGACTACGGCTACGGCACGTTTATCAGCGGCCCGTCTAAGACTGCCGACATCGCACAGGTATTGGTCATGGGAGCACAGGCGGCAAGAAGCGCTACAGTCTTACTCTTGGACGAGTAAAAAATCAGAAAGCATTGAGGAGGTCGGCCACTTGGTTGGCCTCTTCATTTGTCATGGAAGGGTTACAGGGTAAACTTAACTCCTGAGCATGAATACGTTCGGTGACGGGGAACGAGAGGCTATTCCACTTGGAATAACATTTTTGTTTGTGGGGCGGGATAGGATAATGTATCTCCGTTTGTACACCGTGTTCAAGTAAATATTGCTGGAGTTCGTCACGACGCTCACACAATACGGGGAAGATATGCCATACACTATCGCGGCCGGACTGCGGAATCATGATGGCAGGATTGTTCACCTTATTAATATAAATGGCTGCCAGGTCCTTACGGCGTTGATTCTGGGCGTCAAGGTCATGCAATTTGGCATCAAGGATGGCGGCCTGCAGCTCATCGATACGACTATTACGACCGATGTGGTCGAAAACGTAGTGGCAGGCAGAACCATAATTTCCCAAAGTACGGATGAGGGCAGCTAGTTCGTCGTCATCGGTCGTCACGGCACCGGCATCTCCGAAGGCACCGAGATTTTTCGTAGGGTAGAAAGAGTGAGCAGCGGCATCGCCAAGAGAGCCGGTTTTACCCGACGGTGATCCGTCGGGAGTCATGGCACGGCAGCCATGGGCCTGGGCATTGTCCTCAATAAGTTTCAGACCATGCCGTGCGCAAATCTCCCCTATCATATCGGTATAGGCACAACGACCATAGAGGTGAACTATCATGATAGCACGGGTACGCGGAGTGATCGCTTGTTCGATGAGCGTATCATCAATCTGAAGCGTGTTGATATCGGGTTCAACAAGGACTGGAGTAAGGCGATTTTCAGTAATGGCAAGGATAGAAGCAATATAAGTATTTGCCGGAACAATAACCTCGTCGTAATCCTTCATAACACCCAATTCCTTGTATGCACGCAGTATCAACGTCAAAGCATCGAGTCCATTAGCACAGCCCACACAATGTTTAGTACCAATATATTCTGCATAGTGCTGTTCGAAACGCTGCGTAGCTTCACCACGTAGATACCAACCGCTCTGCAGCACCTCGTCGGCAGCATGCACATAAGGTTCGTTTATCCGTTTCAGGTCTAAATATTTCATAGGTCCCATTCGTAACGGTCAAAAACAATGCCTCGTCCGCCAAAACCCTCTTTCTGGAACACCAGTGGCTCGAGGATAGCGTTGCTGTCGGGCTCGGCACTCGTACCGAACTCGAAGTAGGGCCAATCGATGTAATCGTGACAGATGATGCGGTCGTAAAGAATGTCGATAGCCCCCAGTTGTTTGCCAAGCGGAGTAGCCGAACTGTATTGTGCCCGCACAACCTGTGCGGAGACATAGATGACCATCCCCGCAAGGATTTCGTCACCCTGCTTTGCAAGATACAGCACGATATTGTCAGGGAAACGCGAAGCGAGCAACGAAATTTCGTCGAGCGTATGGACGGGCTTCGAATCGTACTTCAAGCGGAGATTATCGTTGAGCACCTGCCAGAAACCAGCATAATCGGTCGAGCGCTCCACCGTCAGTCCAGCCTCTTGGGCACGCTTCAGTGCACGACGTCGGACGCGTTCCCAGCGGATGGCGCTACGTTGGATGATACACGTGCCCAAATCACGCTCCTGCAAACGGGCATTACACGTACGACAAATGGCATAGAGGTCCTCTTCGGCAGCCATCTGATGATAAATCCAAGGTATGCACTTATAGAGCACCCGACGGAAGCCCTGACTGCGCAGATAGTCGTTCAGTTCGGCAAACAGCGTGACAGTAGCGGCAGCCGTCGTCTTCGCATCCATCAGCAAGCCACCATAGGTCAGTCCCGCATGTGACTGCAAGACGTCACCCTTACGATTGGCAGGCAACAGGGCACATAGTCTGCCTTTATCATAAAACATCAACGAATAATCAGCAAATCTATCGGCATGATAGTCCATGTATCCCCGATAAAACAGGAACGTAGCATTCTTAGACTGCCTCACAAAGGCATCCCACTCTTCTGCTCTATCCGGAGTATATCTGACGATATCAATCATTGCGTTTTACCCAATCCTGAAATTCATCATATTCGTATATGTATTCGTCCTCATCGAACAACTCCGAGGCCAACACCAAACACACGGCACCCGAGGAAAAGTCCTCCAGCGTGCGCCAAACTCCCGTACCAATGTACAAACCCTGATAAGGATGGTTCAGATGATAGATCTCCTTACCCCCACGGCCATCGTCAACGGTGACATCAAACGAGCCACTGACAGCTATCACGATTTCCTCGCAGGTACGGTGGGCATGACCACCACGACGCTCACCAGAGGGCACGTCGTAGGTCCAGTAAACACGGGCGATGTCGAACGGGATATTTTTATGCTGTTCGGCAACCGTCAGATTGCCCCGTGGGTCGACAATTTTCGGAAGGTCAATGATTCTTGATTTCATACTTTCTTCGCTTTTCCATGCGGCAAAACCGCATGGCACAGGACATTAGTGTTCGAACTTGGTGTATGGGTCAGTACCGAGGACGGTCTTTGCCAGACGCTTAGCTTTGTCGCGGAGTGCATCGACATCATCTCCCACCTCACCGTAGCAGAGTACGACACCCATACGGCGACCCTTGTGAGCTTCGGGTTTGCCAAAGATGCGGATGCGGGTGCGGTCCTCCTTGAGGGCGTCGACGAAATTGTAGTCGAGCAGCGAACGGTCGACGGGCGTGGAGGCTTCCTTCGGCGAGAGAATAACGGCCGATGCTCCTGCATGCTCCAGATGGATGCCGGCAATGGGTAACCCCATGACGGCACGGAAGTGGAGTTCGAACTCTGAGAGATTGGTAGTATGACCCAACGTCACCATACCCGTGTCATGCGGACGCGGCGACAGTTCGCTGAAGATGACCTCGCCTTGCTTCGTCAGGAAGAACTCAACACCCCAGATACCTGCACCCGTCAGTGCCTTTGTCACCTTGTCGGCCATCATCTGCGCCTGCTTCAATGCTTCGTCACTAATCTTATATGGTTGCCACGATTCGCGGTAGTCGCCGCTTTTCTGCACGTGACCGATAGGCGGACAGAACAGCGTAGGCCAGCCGTGCTGCTGGGTCACAGTGAGCAGAGTAAACTCTGAATCGAAGTCGATGAACTCCTCGATGATAACTTCCTTCACATCACCACGCGAACCTTCCATCGCCTCACGGAATGCCTGCTCCAACTCTCCGTTGTTGTGGACATAGCTCTGGCCGTGACCTGAAGAAGACATCAGAGGCTTTACGACACAGGGAAATCCGATCTCGTCGGCAGCAGCCTTGAACTCGTCGAATGTCTTGGCGTAGAAGTACTTAGCCGTGCGCAAGCCCAACTCCTTGGCAGCAAGGTCGCGGATGGCACGACGGTTCATCGTGTAGTTGACGGCACGGGCTGAAGGAACCACCTGAATGCCCTGCTCCTCAAACTTGAACAAACGCTCGGTGCGGATGGCCTCAATCTCCGGTACGATGATGTCGGGCTGGTGTTTTTTTACCACAGCTTCGAGTGCATCGCCATCAAGCATCGAGAACACCTCACGTTCGTCGGCCACCTGCATGGCCGGTGCGTTATCGTAACGGTCACAGGCAATCACATACTGTCCTGCCCGCATGGCGGCAATCACAAACTCCTTGCCTAACTCGCCTGAGCCCAAAAGCAAAATCTTTTTCATAAAAGAAGCCTATCTGTTTTTATACATGTTATCGTAATACTTCTGGTAGTCGCCAGAGGTGACGTTGTCGAGCCACTCCTGGTTGTCGAGGTACCAACGGACGGTCTTTTCTATTCCCTCTTCGAACTGCAGAGAAGGCTCCCAGCCTAACTCTTTCTGGAGTTTCGAGCTGTCAATAGCATAGCGCAGGTCGTGACCGGCACGATCGGTAACGAAGGTGATAAGGTCCATATCCTCACCTTCCTTACGTCCCAGCAGTCGGTCAACTGTCTTGATAACCACCTTGATGATGTCAATGTTCTTCCACTCGTTGAAACCACCAATGTTATAGGTCTCGGCTATCATGCCCTTGTGGAAAATCAAGTCGATGGCACGGGCGTGGTCCTCCACAAACAGCCAGTCACGCACGTTCTCGCCCTTGCCATAGACAGGCAACGGTTTGCGGTGACGGATGTTATTGATAAACAACGGAATCAGTTTTTCGGGGAACTGATAAGGGCCATAGTTGTTCGAGCAGTTTGTCACGATGACGGGCATGCCATAGGTGTCGTGATAAGCACGGACAAAATGGTCACTGGAAGCTTTGGCTGCACTATACGGTGAATGGGGATTATACTTCGTGGTTTCCAGGAAGAACTTGTCACCGTAAGCGAGATGGTGCTCGGCACTAGAGGCGGTTGTTGTGAACGGCGGCTCGATGCCCTCAGGGTGCGTCAGTTCCAGTGCACCGTACACCTCGTCGGTCGAGATGTGGTAGAAGCGCTTTCCCTCATAACGCTCTGGCAGCGACTCCCAATACAGCTTCGCGGCCTGCAGCAATGAGAGCGTTCCCATCACGTTAGTCTGGGCAAACGTAAACGGGTCCTTGATCGAGCGGTCCACATGCGATTCAGCGGCAAGGTGGATGATGCCGTCCACCTTCTTGTCCTGCATCAGCTTGTAGAACGCGTCGAAGTCACAGATGTCCATCTTCACAAACTCATAGTTGGGTTTGTTCTCCACGTCCTTCAGGTTCGCGAGGTTACCTGCATACGTCAACTTGTCGAGGTTGATGATGTGGTAGTCGGGATACTTGTTCACAAATAGGCGCACCACGTGACTTCCAATAAAGCCTGCGCCACCAGTAATAACGATTGTACGTTTCATATAGTTATATTTTTAATGTTTTCCTAATGTAATAACTTCACAATCACCGAATTTATTGCCTTCAATGGTCAATCTTATCAATGTACGTTCCTTGTGCCAACCTTGTAAACCAGCGGCACCGGGGTTAATGTGCAGCATATTCAGCGTCTTGTCAAACTGCACCTTCAAAATATGGCTATGACCCGCCACGAACAACTGAGGCGGATTGGCATAGAGTATGCCACGAACGCTGTAGTCGTAGTTGCCCGGATAGCCACCAATGTGTTTGATAAGCACGTCGACGTCCTCTATCTTAAAACGATTAAGTTCGCGATACATCAGCCGCAGGTCACCGCCGTCGCAATTGCCACAAACGGCACGGAACGGTCGGAATGCCGCCAGTTTCTCTGCCACCTCTACACTTCCGATATCACCGGCGTGCCAGATCTCGTCGCAGGGCTCGAAATAGTGTAAGTATTTCTCGTCCCAGTAAGCGTGCGTATCGCTGATAATCCCTATTCTCTTCATAGTCCGAAACGTTTACGAATGAAGTCTGCAATAATTTTCTCAGTGGCCTGCAGCCCCAGCACGCTGGCGTCAATGCAGAGGTCGTAGCTCTCAGCCGCACCCCACTTCTTACCCGTATAGTAGTTGTAGTAAGAGGCACGTTGCGATTCATGCTGTTTGATGAACTTATTGGCGGCAGGCACATCCAGATGCTGTTTGGCCATAATCTGGTCGATACGGAAACGCTTCGAGGCAGAGATGAATACGCTTACCACGTCCTTGCGTTCGCGCAACACATAGTCGGCACAGCGTCCAACGAACACGCAGGAACCTTCGTCGGCAGCCTTTAGGATGGCGTCGCTTTGAAACTTAAACAAGCTATCCTGCGAAAAACCGTTCAAATAGAGATTTTCGTCGGGAACCGCAGCAGAATGCATGTGGAAGAGCGAACGGAAAATACCGCGCCGCTCGTCGTGCTTTTCGAAGAATTTCTCCGAATAGCCGCTCTCTTTTGCAGCCAGATCCAGCAGTTCGTGGTCGTAATACTTGGCACCGAAGTCCAACGACAGCATGCGGGCAATATCGTGGCCGCCACTACCCAACTGCCGACCAACACAAATGATGATATGTTTATTTGTTTCCATTCTTAACTCCTAACTTCTCTAACTTCCTTACTTCTTAACTTCTTCATATACCACATCAGTATCGGGATGGTCATGGCAAATGAACCAAAGTCGGATGCCGGCATGGAATACCACACCCCGTCCAACCCCCAAAACATCGGAAACACGTAGGCCATCGGCAGCAGCAGTATCAACTGACGCGTCAGCGACAGAAATATCGATACCCTCACCTTGCCCAGACACTGGAAGAAATTGGTGATGACGGCCTGCGAGCCTACGACGAAGAACACCAGCATGTCTATCACGATGCCACGTGCTGACAGTTCCAGCAGCGTCTCGTCGGTGGTGAAGATGCGGGCTATCTGTCGCGGGAAGGCCATCGACAGTCCCCAACCCACCAGCAGAATGGCGGTGGCACAGCCGATGGTGAGCCACAGACACCGGAACATACGGTCGTACTTCTCGGCTCCATAGTTATAACCCACGATGGGCTGCATGCCTTGAATCATGCCCATAACGAACATAAAGAACACCATGACCATCGAGTTAGCTATCGAGTAAGCGCCAACAGCCATGTCACCGCCGTAGCGCACAAACTGGTTGTTCATGAAGATGACGATGATACACGACGTGGTCTGCATCAGGAACGGCGATATGCCGATGGCGACGATGTTCCTCACCAGATATCCTCGCAGACGGTAGATACCCCACCGCAGGTGCAGTATTTCGTTCTTGTCCGAAAACAGCCACATCTGCCAGCACAATGCCAGCGACTGCGACACGATGGTAGCCAGCGCCGCACCGCGGATGCCCCAGCGCAGCCACCACACAAAAGCCACTATCAATACAATATTACAAGCTACCGTAAACAGCGTAGCATACATGGCGTGTTTGGGCTTGCCCGCCGCACGCAGTACCGCATTCATGCCAAAATACATGTGCGTCACCATGTTACCCAACAGGATAACGGTCATAAACTCTCTGGCGTAGGGCAGCGTCGCGTCACTCGCTCCGAAGAACCGCAGGATAGGATCGAGAAATGCCAGACAGACCACCATAAACGCGAACCCCACTATCAAGTTCAGCGTCACCGTGTTGCCCAACAGCAACTGCGCACGCTTGTAGTCGCGCTGACCCAGCTTCACGCTGATACACGTGGAGGCTCCCACGCCCACTGCCGCACCGAATGCCGCGCTCAGGTTCATAAACGGAAACGTAATGCCCAGGCCCGCAATGGCCTCAGCGCCCACTACCTGTCCGATGAACGCACGGTCGATAATGTTATACAGGCTCGACGCCGTCATAGCCACTATAGCCGGCGCTGCATACTGTGTCAACAGTCTGCCCACCGGCTTCACGCCCAATTCCAGTGCCGCTTGTTTGTTCTCCATACACGAAAATCTTTTGCAAAGGTACTTATTTTTTTTCACTTAACAAAAGAAACTCCAAAAAGTTAACATAAAAAATGACGTCGGATTTGCTGCTTAAGTCATTATCGTTTTTCCTTGAAGAACTGTTGCATGAGCTGGCGGCACTCGTCCTCGAGGATGCCGGTAGTGACAGTGCAACGGGGATGGAAAGCGTGGGGGGCAAAATCGGAATAGCCGCGCTTGGGATCGCGACAGCCAAAGACAACGCGTGGAATCTGACTCCAACCAAGGGCTCCGGCACACATAGTGCAGGGTTCGACGGTGACGTAGAGGGTGCAGTCGGTAAGGTATTTGCCGCCTAACTCGTTGGCAGCCATAGTAATAGCCTGCATCTCAGCATGGGCAGTGACGTCATTGAGCGTCTCGGTAAGATTATGTGCTCGCGCAATAATGCGATCCTGACAGACCACAACGGCACCAATGGGTATTTCGCCCTCGTCGAAGGCCTGTTGTGCCTCAGCCAACGCCTTGCGCATGTAAATTTCGTCTTTATTTTCTTGCTGCATGTTTGCAAAGGTACGAAATAATTCATAATTCACAATTCATAATTCATATTTTTTTCGTAACTTTGCAAACGTGAAATGGAAAATCGTACATATTGATGAAACGGACTCGACAAACAGCTGGCTGAAAAACGTTCAACGTTCAACGCTCATTGCAGCGCCAAACTCTCAAGGAGAGAATGTTCAACGCATAGTCGTTTGGACGGAGTACCAGACGGCGGGACGTGGTTGTGGGACGAACCTGTGGGAGAGTGAGCGGGGGAAGAACCTGACATTCTCGATGCTGATTCAGCCCAAAGAATTGCCTGCGACACAGCAATTTCATCTCTCGATGGCAATTTCGCTGGCCATCTGCGATGCGTTGGGACAATATATCGGCGACGTGAGCATCAAGTGGCCGAACGACATCTACTGGCGCAATGGCAAGATTGGCGGTATTCTGATAGAAAACACGCTGAAGGGCAGCAGCATCATGGAGAGCATCATTGGTGTCGGGCTGAACGTGAACCAGCGCGTGTTTAAGAGCGACGCGCCCAATCCTGTATCGATGTGGCAGATTTGTGAGCATGAGACTGATCGCGAAACATTGCTGAAGGAAATTCTGGAGGCGTTTGAACGGCGTATAGACCACCTCCACTGTTTAGGGGAGGAGTACCTCGCAAAGCTCTACCGCCGGCAAGGGTATCATCCGTATGCCGACAAGGACGGTGCATTTATGGCGGAAATCGTGACGGTGGAGGACGACGGACAGTTGGTGTTGCACGACGACAACGGCAAAGAAAGACGGTATGCATTCAAAGAAGTACAGTTTATCATATAAAACGAAAAAGTTATGGCAAGATTTAAGAGAATTCTGTTGAAGCTCTCAGGTGAGAGTCTGATGGGTAAGCAGGGCTACGGTATCGACCCTGAGCGTCTGAGCGACTATGCGCGTCAGATTAAGGAAGTGAGTGAGATGGGCGTGCAGATTGGCATCGTCATCGGAGGCGGAAATATCTTCCGCGGGCTGTCCGGTTCACAGAAGGGTTTCGACCGTGTGAAGGGCGACCAGATGGGTATGTGCGCCACGGTAATCAATTCGCTGGCATTGAGCTCGGCACTGGGTGCTATTGGCGTGAAGAACAAGGTGCTGACGGCTATCCGCATGGAACCCATCGGCGAGTTCTACACGAAGTGGAAGGCTATCGAAGCTATGGAACAGGGCTATGTGTGCATCTTCTCGGCAGGAACGGGGTCACCTTACTTTACGACGGACACGGGCTCATCGTTGCGTGGTATCGAGATTGAGGCCGACGTGATGCTGAAGGGAACACGTGTGGATGGTGTCTATACTGCCGACCCGGAGAAAGACCCCACGGCTACCAAGTTTGACGCTATTACATATAAAGAGGTACTCGCGCGAGGACTGAAGGTGATGGACCTGACGGCTATCTGCATGTGTCAGGACAACAACCTGCCTATCTACGTGTTCAATATGGACGTGGTAGGAAACTTGAAGAAAGTGATGGACGGCGAGGAGATTGGAACCTTAGTGCACAACTAAGGTTTCAAGATTTAGGTTTCAGGCCTCTTCAAACTCTACGTACTCGCCATCGGAGTCGTCGAAAATCTTCTTGCTCTCGCGCGTCTCGTGATGGTGGTCGATAATAGTTTCGCCCGTTGCAGTCTGAGTGTGACGGGCGTTTTTCTGTTCTTCGTTCTGGGAAGGCTGAACCCTCTCGGCACTCTGAGTGCTCTCGTCATCATTGGTGTTTTCAGCGCGCGACTGCTGAGGTTGCGGACGCTGGCTATACTGCTGGCGCTGGCGTCCCGTCTCGTTGCGGTAACGCTGTTCCTTGCGGTCGGCAGCTTCCTCGACAGCCCGCTTGGTATCCTTAATTTTCTTCAGAATACGACTGCCTACTAACATCAGGATGAATACGATGAGAAAAAAGACAAAAAGAAGGATTGCCATAAACTGTCTTGTTTTAGGGTTATTAGTTACTATTTATTTCTTTCGATGCGAATTATCGACCAAAGAGAGTATGACGTACCAGGCAATGATAGCCGCCAGACCGCTGACGCCCAACAACAGAAGCAGCGGAATGCAGGTTATGAGGAATATGTACTTGGTTTCATTACCCTTCCAGCCCCATGACTTGAACTTGAGGGCAAACATCGGGATCTCGCTAACCAGCAAATAGCAACTAACGAAAACGCCTGCAAGGACAATCCATGCAGCATGAGGTAGCGTCGTGAGCCAGTCGCCACAACCAACGACAAGCGAACCCCAGAAAAGTGCATTGGCAGGAGTGGGAAGTCCGATGAACCCCATTGCCTGACGTTCGTCGAGATTGAACTTTGCAAGACGGAGCGCCGAGAATGCCGCCATGACGAATGCCAAGAAGGGTATCCACTTGTCGGGGAAAGCATATGACAACGGGAAAAATTCCTGAAGTTTACAGAATACGATGGCTGATGGTGCAAATCCGAAGGTGATGTCGTCGGCCAGTGAATCGAGTTCCTTGCCAATGGGCGAACTGACGTGCAACAGGCGTGCGGACATGCCGTCGAAAAAATCAAATACGGCACCAATAATGATAAATAGCAATGCCAACTTGTATTCACCTTGGAATGCCCAATAAGTGGCAATACAACCCGAAATCAGATTCAGGCAAGTGATTGTATTTGGAATGTGTTTTCTCATGCCAGCTTTGCTATAACTGTTTGGTCACCGGTAGTAGGCTGGTCCATTGTGACGCAGGCCTTAGCGGTCAAGGGCAGATAGACATCGACACGCGAACCCAGCTTGATAAAGCCCAGATGTTCATCAATATAGCACTCTTCGCCCTCCTTGGCATAAGTAACAATACGGCGAGCCAACGCCCCCGCAATCTGACGCACAAGGATATCCTCACCGTCAGGAGTCGTAATCATGATGTCGGCATGCTCGTTCTCCTCACTGGCCTTCGGCAGCCATGCCTTGTGGTAGTTGCCGTTCTGATGGTGAACAAACTTTACCTTACCATCCACAGGGAACCAGTTGGCATGAACATTCAGCGGACTCATGAAGATGCTGATCATGAGGCGTTTGTCGTGGAAATACTCGTTCTCCTCAGCTTCCTCGACGACCACAATCTTACCATCGGCAGGTGCCACAACCAATTTCTCGGTATCGCCATTGTAATAGCGGATGGGGCAACGGTAGAAATTGAGTGCCATCATCCAGGCTGCGCCAAAAATGAGGACAAAGGCCCAGAAAGGTATAGGCGATTCAACGAAAAACCAGAGCACACAGGCTATAGCAAAGATGGCCAGCATGCTCAGCGTAAGTTCGTTGGTGCCCTCACGATGGATACGAATTTTCTTCAGTTTTTTTATCCTTGTTCCCATGAAATGTCATACTTTTGTCTGCAAAGGTACAAAATATTTCTTAATTCATTAGTCATAATTCATAATTTTTTTGGTTATTTCGGTTTTTTACCGTAACTTTGAGGCTCAAAAGCGAAAAAACTGCACATTTTATGGAAGATTTCATACACTTGCATGTACATACATATTACTCCATCCTGGACGGTCAGTCGAGTATTAAGCGGCTGGTTGACAAGGCCATCGGCAACGGCATGAAGGGCATGGCCATTACCGATCATGGCGATATGTTTGGCATCAAGGAATTTCACGATTACGTAGGCGGCATCAATAAAGGACGCAAGAAAGACGGATTGGAGCCCTTCAAACCCATCTTCGGTTGCGAGATGTATGTGTCGCGCTACGGGTCGAAACTATTGAAAGACGACAAGAAGCATCAGGGTGGTTACCACCTCATTGTGTTGGCTAAGAACTATACAGGCTACAAGAACCTCATCAAACTGGTGAGCCGTTCGTGGGTGGACGGCTTCTATATGCGTCCACGTACCGACCGCGAAGACTTGGAGAAATACCACGAGGGACTCATCGTCTGCTCGGCATGTATTGCTGGCGAAGTGCCTAAGAAGATATTGAACGGCGACATTGCTGGCGCCCGTGAGGCCATCGAATGGCATAAGCGCGTGTTTGGCGACGACTACTATCTGGAGTTGCAGCGCCATGAGGTGAAAGACCCCACCATCCGCGCCAATCGCGAAACATTCCCCATGCAGGAACAGGCCAACAAGGTGCTCATTGAACTGGCCCGCGAATACGGCATCAAACTGGTTTGTACCAATGATGCGCACTTCGTAGACCAAGAAAACGCTGAAGCCCACGACCACCTGTTGTGTCTGGCGACATCGAAGGACTTGGACGACCCCACGCGAATGCTGTACTCGAAGCAAGAGTGGTTTAAGACCCGCGAGGAGATGAACGACATCTTCCAGGATGTCCCTGAGGCATTGTCGAATACCCTCGAGATATTAGACAAGATAGAGATCTACAGCATAGACCACGACCCCATCATGCCGTTCTTCCCCATTCCTGAGGATTTCGGAACGGAGGAGCAGTGGCGTCAAAAGTTCTCGGAAGAGGACCTGTTCCGTGAGTTTACCAGTGACGAGAATGGGGAGAACCCGTTATCGCAGGAAGAAGGCGAGAAGAAAATCAAGAAGCTGGGAGGTTACGACAAGCTGTACCGCATCAAGTTTGAGGCCGACTACCTGGCCAAACTCGCCTACGAAGGTGCTGCCCGCCGTTATGGGACACCATTGCCTCAGGAGGTCGACGACCGCGTGCGCTTCGAGTTGCACATCATGAAGACGATGGGTTTCCCGGGCTACTTCTTGATCGTGCAGGACTTCATCAATTCTGCTCGCGACGAACTAGGTGTGATGGTAGGCCCCGGACGTGGTTCTGCTGCAGGTTCCGTTGTGGCTTACTGCTTGGGAATCACGAAGATAGACCCATTGAAATACGACCTGCTGTTTGAGCGTTTTCTGAATCCAGACCGTATCTCCCTGCCTGATATCGATACCGATTTCGACGACGATGGCCGAGGCCGCGTGCTGAAATGGGTGGAGGACAAATATGGTCACGAGAACTGCGCTCATATTATCACCTATGCCACAATGGCCACCAAGAACTCCATCAAAGATGTGGCACGTGTGGAAAAGGTTCCATTGAGCATTGTCAATGCCCTCTGTAAGGCCATTCCCGACAGATTGAAAGACCCCCAGACCGGCAACGACTTGAAGATGAATCTGCCTAACGCCATCAAGTGTACGCCAGAGTTGCGTGATGCGGAGGCTTCGACAGATCCTGCTCTGCGCAATAGCATCAAATATGCGAAGATGCT
>Ga0247611_10005108_pt1 | contig 17686 bp, 32 predicted proteins | sample 177DNAGHGhighgp2_FD_192422 | JGI IMG/M metagenome (GOLD analysis project Ga0247611, IMG submission 192422) | Sheep rumen microbial communities from Palmerston North, Manawatu-Wanganui, New Zealand - 1770 DNA GHGhigh gp2 | ecosystem: Host-associated > Mammals > Digestive system > Stomach > Rumen... | reverse complement strand
TGATAATGGTATGGTTCCGCTTGGAACTGTAGATGAAATTGTTCAGTTATTTGTCAATGACATCGAAAAAATCGGAAATGCACTTGAAAAAGAACGTGAGAAATTAAAGTCACACGCACTTGTTGAATTTCCGACTAGTATTGGTGGTTAATTCTAAATCAAAAAGAGATTAAGTAATAAAAAGAAGTGTTCTGCATTCGTAAAATTAGAAACTTTTACTTAAAACAGTGTTGACAAGTTTAACACTGTTTATTATACTATCATTGTTAAACAAAGGAAAATGATGAAAAAGAAATACATCAAACCTGCAATGGAAGTTCTCAGTTATGATGCACAAGCTGCACTTTTAGCTGGTAGCGGTGACTCTTACTGGGTTCCGCCTGATGAACCTGAAGAAGGTTGTGAATCTGCCTGGCACTGCGGTGGCTGGGGAAATAATTAACGAGAAGAGGCAATGAAATTTTACTTTATTCGACATGCACAAACTACTGCAAATAGCACTGGCATGATGGTTGCTGGCTATGAAAATTCTGACATTCTGTCTTTGGATAAGCCAGAAGATTGGGAAGAAAAAGTTGGACAGTACATTCCTGAATCTGATCGAAAGTACATCGTAAGTTCTCCAACAAAGCGTTGCATCAGTACAGCAAAGATGTTGTTTGACAAATTACCGAATGAAGTTAGTACTTGCCTTGGCGAATTTGAATGCAAAGCACTTGGCAATCGCAAGTTCTGGGAGATTTCTAGAAAGGAATTCGACGAACTTGTGTATCTGCCATCTTCTACGATGGAAAAGCGTGCACTTGAAATTTTGACTGATTTGCGTAACACGATTAAGCATGAAGCAAAAGTTGATGCTGCAATCTGTATTTCGCATGGAATGTTGATTCGCTATTTGTATCATTTCATGACAAATAACAAGAACATTTCTGCATACGAAGTGATCAATTCTGTTGGTTTTCCGTTTGCAAATCTTGACTTGTTAATTATTGATACTGAAGCAAAAACAGTTGAAGTTCATCACTACAAAGAACCCATCAATCATACGGAGAAATAATGTCTGAATTGTTAAAGCAATACAATGTACAGTTAACTGATGCACAGCAAGAACAGCTTAATACGCTCGCTAAAGAAAATAACTGTACAGTCGATGAATATGTGAATAAGATGATTTTGGAAGCAATGCGTGACGGAACTCTTACAAAGCTCATCGAACAATGTAAACAAATGTTGAACAAGTAGGAATGAAATGAGTTTAAAACAAAAGTTAATCGATTTCGTTAATAAACGTTTTCATTTTGATGAAACTGATGAAGACGTTGAATATTCTGCTGCAATTTATCGTCGAGAATTTGATGAGCATTTTACTGAAGACGATCGAAAATTTGTCGAAGAATATGAACAACTTCATCCAGTCGACTCGATAGATCGAAGAGAAGAAATAGATAAACTGAAAGAGAAAAAGTATGTAACATGCTTTGATACTCTAAAGTTCGTAAAACCGAATCGTCACGTTGGAGAAGATATTTTCTCTAATCCGTTTAAGGGTTCTTATGAACATCAGGATGAAAATGGAAATTGGGTTGAAGGTCCATCACTTGGTCACGGCTATGAAGGTGGCTATGATTATTCGTTTAACCCAGACGCATTTTTCGGCAATTTAATTGCTAAATTGAAATCTTAGTATACAAAGTTGAACAACTTTATTATACTTTAACAACAAACAAAACAAATCGATTCTAACAGCAAAACAAAACAGAATCGAGAGGAGATAAAAATTATGTCATTTACTTCTGCACTTCAGAACACTCTTTCCGATGTTAAGTCCGTAACTGAAAACGGCGCAATCGGCTATGCAACTACTGGTAAGTTCCTTGTTGATATGTTCTTCAAGGTATCGTCTTACCGCAACCTTTCCGATGGCGACATCGCAAAGGATTTTGCAAAGGTGTATGCAGAAAATCCCGAACTTGCAGTTAAGTTCGCATTCTATGTTGGTGATATTCGCGAAGGCCTTGGCGAACGTCGTATGTTCAAGGTCATGGTTAAGTGGTTGGCATCTGTCGAAAACTTCAGCAAGCTTATCAAGCTGATCCCTGAATACAACCGTTTCGACTCTTTGTTTATCCTTCGCGACACTGCTCTTGAAGACAAGATGGTGTCTTACGTACATCAGCAATTGATTGCTGATAAGAACAGCGATCATCCTTCTTTGCTTGCAAAGTGGATGCCTTCTGTCAACACTTCGTCTGAACAGACTCGTGAACTTGGACGTTGGTTTGCATCTAAGTTCGGTATGACTGAACGTCAGTATCGTAAGACTTTGTCTGGCATTCGTAAGAAGCTTGAACTTGTCGAAAGCAAGATGTGTGCAGGTGATTGGTCAGAAATCAATTACGAACATGTGCCTTCTAAGGCTAACTTGAACTACAAGGACGCCTTCATGAAGCATGACGAACAGCGTCGTCGCAAGTTCTTGGAAAAGGTAAATGCTGGTGAAGCAAAGATTAACTCTGGTGTGAACTTCCCTCACGATGTTCTTCATAAGTATGGCAATTGTCCTTCTCGTAAGGATGATGCTATCGAAGCACTGTGGAATAATTTGAAGAACACCTTGACTGACACCGCAAGCAACATCATGGTTGTACGTGATGGTTCTGGTTCTATGACCAATCGTATCGGTGGAACTCAGATTTCTGCACTTGAAGTAGCAACTGCTCTTTCAATCTACTTCTCTGAACGTCAGACTGGTGAATTCAAGGACAAGTTTATTACCTTCTCTAGCCATCCGAAGTATGTTGACTTGAGCAAGTGTAAGTCTTTGTTCGATAAGGTTCGTACTTGCTATGCTTACGATGAATGTTCCAACACTAACATCGAAGCAACTTTCGATCTTATTTTGAAGACTGCAGTTCAGAACAAGTTGAAGCAGGAAGAAATTCCTAACTTGTTGATTGTGTCTGACATGGAATTCGATGGTGCAACTACAATTGGTTGGCATGCTGGTGAAAGCCAATTTGTGACCTTGTTCAAGCACATCGAAAACAAGTTCAAGGCATACGGTTACAAGTTGCCTAAGTTGATCTTCTGGAATGTGATGAGCCGCACAGGCACCATCCCAATGAAGGAAAATGCAGCAGGTGTTGGACTTGTATCTGGTTTCTCTACTAACGTAGTTAAGGCAGTTCTTTCTGACGAACTTGATCCATTCGCAGCAATTGTGAAGATCTTGAACTCTCCTCGTTATGAAGCAATTACTCTCTAATCGAGAAGTTCTCTAAATATCAATCCTGCTATTTACATAGCAGGATTTTTTATTATATTCAATAAATAAGATACATGATTAAACTGAAGATTGACACGATCAATCACAATGTGATTTTGTTGAACGCAATGGAAGACACAAACTTCACATGCTTTAAAGAAAATTGTTTACTTAACATCGTACAACTAACGCGAAAAACATCGTTTTCTGAAACAAAAAATTTAAAAGAATACGCTAAACAAGTAAGTGAAATTTGCAGCAAAAACAGTTTTGAATTGAAAACTGGCGCTATTGATCGTGGTTCTTTGACGGTATATGTTATGAGGAAAATATGAAAATTACAACACCTGCTGGTATTATTGAGTGTACAGTTGATGAATACGAAGATCTCGTTGTTCGTGGTTTAGTGCCAGGCAGAGAACAACTCATCGAGCAAAATAGCGATGATGATTGGCTTCAAAAGTTACCAAGAAAAGATAAACCAAGAGACGTACCAGACTGGATGAAAAACGTAGTCGCACTGTATGGCTGTGAAATACAACCTATTACTGCATACGGTTGTCCATCTGTTGATCAGACGTTGTATAAGGCTAACACTACTGACAATGACAATATAGATAATAAAACACAACTAACATAGGAGACAATACATGAAAAAAATTCTGTTGTTCATCATGATGTTTATCACGATGTCTTTAGCAGGACCTGGCTTAGCAGATGGTGCTTCTAAATTTGTCGGAAACATCACAACGCGAGGGCAAGTTCGTTCTGACTTTGGTCAGTATTGGAACCAGATTACAGCTGAAAACGAATGTAAGTGGGCATCCATCGAAGGTACTCGCGGACAATACAATTTCAGTGGTTGTAGAAATGCTTATAACTGGGCAAAGCAGAATGGTGGCTACTTCAAATTCCACGCTCTGCTTTGGGGTTCTCAATATCCGAATTGGCTAAACAATCTGGGAGTTGACGATACAAAGACTGCAATTATGAATTGGTTTGATGCAGTCAAGAAAGAATTTCCAGATCTTGACATGATTGACGTTGTTAATGAAGCTATTAGAACTGGAAATAATCAGTATCACTCAAACTACCCAAAGACGAAGATCATTGAAGCGATGGGCGGTGACAATGGTAATTATACATTCATTGTGAATGCATTTAAGGAAGCAAGAAAGCGCTGGCCAAATGCTGTTTTGATTTACAACGATTATAATACAGTTCAGTGGCAGAAAAATGAAGGCATTGACTTGATTAACAAAATCAAGCAAGGCGGTGCTCCAGTTGACGCATACGGTCTACAAGCTCATGATATGCAAGTTGGCGGTGGTGGAAATAACGGAACTGGCGCTAATGGTTCGTGTTTACCATTGAACACACTAAAGAGCGCTATTGAAGAAATTTGGAATAAGACACAGACGCCGATGTTCATTTCAGAATATGATATTGCTTCGTATGATGACAATGACCAGAAGAATTGCTATGAGCAGCAGATTTCATACTTCATGGAAAATGAACACATTGCTGGTATCACTATCTGGGGTTACATCTACGGTGCTACATGGACTGACGGTGGTAATTCGGGTATAATCAAAGATGGCAAGGATCGTCCAGCAATGACTTGGTTGAAGTCTTACTTGCCAACACATCCTGGTAATAACACTACAGGATTACTAGGAAGTACACAAGTTGAACCAGAACCACAGAAACCTTTCAAAGGCACTGCATTCGATTTGACTACACCAATTGAAGCAGAAGATTTCGATATTCCCGGTAAGGGCAAAAACGAAGATGGAACAAACAATAATTCTTATTCAGCAGGTGGTTCATGTGACGGTACTTGGAATACAACATATCGTGATGGAACAACTGTAAGCATTGGTGAAAAGAACGGTGGTCTTGTTCTTGGCTGCAATCCAACAGGCAATTATTTTGAATACACTATCAAAGTTCCAGAAGCAGGAAGATACGTAGTCTATACGACAGTAGCAGCTGAAGGTGATGGTGCAATTATTTACAAAGTTGGAGATAAAGCAGTAACAGACACTATCAAATACACTGGCGATTCTTGGAATAAGTTCGATGTAGTTAAGGGTTACGTAACATTCGATGCTCCAGGTGAACAGATTCTGACACTTGAAGTTGCACAAGGCTATATTGATATTGACAAATTTGAATTCATGGTGACAGATTGTGCTCCAGGTACAGAATTCTGTGGAGAACCTCCTGTAAGTATTGATTTCAAGAAAGCAGAAGAAAATATGTTGAGAACAATCGATGTATTTGATGCAAATGGGAAGTATCTCGGTACTGGCAGCGGATATACAGTTGATGATGCTCTCAGATATGCAAAGCTGAAGCATGGTATGTATATCATTAAGGAGAAGGGCAAATGGAAACTGATAGCTAAGTAAGACGTTTGCTAACAAACAATTTTACAAAACCAGATGATAACATTCGTCTGGTTTTTTATTATACTTTTAATACATGGAAGAAAAAGAACAATTAGAACTTGAGCATTTCGCTGAATTAGCAAGAATGCTTAAGTATATCGATAGACACGATGAACATGAAATTGTGACGACTATTAAGCAAGAAGGCGAAAAAGAAATGCAAAAAGCTCAAGAACAGCTTGAGCGCGTTAATGAACTCATAGCAGAAACTACTGGTGAAACAGTTGAAACAGACGGAGTTGAAGTAAATGTCAAAGAACAGCAGACGCCAGAAGAGAGCGAACAAGACAGCGTACTCTCACAAACTGTATAGATTTTTACGAGATTTAAACTCGTTCATGGAAAGTCCAATGATGGACTACTTTCAGTTTAGACACAATTTATACAAGAAGTATGGCTTTACTGAAAAAGATTGGGGCAAGGCTATACACAATACAATGTCTATCTCGAACAAGAACTGTAACTGGGATGGCATTGGCTATAAGAAATATACTCAAATCTGCAAAGATCGTGTAAGTAAGAAATTAGAACGTGATCTTCATTCTGGTAAGCAAGATCACTTGAACAAAGTTGGTGAAGAAGAAATTCAAAACGAAGATCGTTGGATAGCTGATGTTTTTGACACTTACGATTATGATGATGAGGATATGCAACGATGAAAACTGAAGCAACAATTACAGAACACGGAAAATATTTACTCAATTCACACACTACAGATGTGCATTATCGAGAATTTCTTCGATACTTTACAAAAGTGAGTGAGTACTGGCTTAAACTCAAAGAAGTTAAAGTTGACGATATTGTTTCAATCGAAGAAGCTGAAAAATTCAGCAATGATTGTGACAAACTTATTCACAAAATTAGTGACATTAAAGAAATGGTTCAGTTTGCAATCGTTCATCAAAGGATGGAAAAAGTGGACAAATTGAAGTGGCTTGATGATTTGAAAAAGTCAGTAATGGAGAAGAACGATGGCTGAAGAAGATGATTTTTTCTCACATGTTGATGAAATAGTTGACACTGCTTCAAATAGCAATGTGCCAGATTTTCTTGCTGATGAAGCTAACTATCTCGACCAATGCGGTGATATTCGTGACTGGACAGTTTGTCACGGACTTTGTGATGACGACGAAATAAATTGTGAAAACGTTCTTAAGTTTTTCAGAGCGTTTCAAGGCTATCATTACACAGCGATTTATACACAAGAATTTCTTGAAAATGGGCGTACATATTACGCTTTTGAAGGTGAAGAGTCTTACTACCCTGCATATCTGATTTACTATCCCGATACTAACACATTTACTGAATATGACTGGGATAAGCGTAATTGGAAACCCGAATTTAAGTTCAAAGACTTTAAAGAACTTAAAGCGCACGACAACAATTTCTTTCACAAGAAAGTAGAAACATACGCTAAAGAAAAAGAAGATGCAATTAAGAGATATGGCGAATTGACGCTCGAAAAAGAACAGATTTACAGCGATTATGCTGTGTATCATCTTAAAGAATATAGCTCGTTTGCTGATTATCTTGACAAGCATCTTGATTTATCTGCGAAATTTACAAGAGGAAAGAAATGATTGTATTTGTATCGGGTAGTTCTAAGCTCAAAAAACTGACAGAAGAAATGAAGCAGTGTCTCGACAATTACATAGACTTGAATGCTTCGTTTATTGTCGGTGATTGTTATGGAGCTGATGAACTTGCACAAAAGTATTTGAAATCAAAAGGTTACGAAGACGTTACAGTTTACACGTCTACAGAAACTCCACGAGCAAAACGCTGTTCTTACGACAAGTATGTCTCGCTATGGTCTGAAGCACAAGGTAAATCTGGTGAAGACTTTTATCAGGTGAAGGATAAGGCCATGTGTATGGCTTGCGATATCGCAGTGGCCTTCTGGAATGGTTCTAGCTATGGAGTAAAATGTAATATCATTCGTTGCTTAAATTTACACAAGACGTGTCTGGTGTATGTGAGTGAAATCAAAGACGGAGACACTGAAGCATTACATGAAGTAATTGACCATGCTGCAAGACTAGAAGATCAAAAAGTAAGCAGTAGTGTCACACGTATGCCGCCGTGTTTGACTACGTGGTTATGCGGTATTCCATGCTCGCCAATTACAGGCGCACCTAACAAGTTTATCAAATAGGAGATAAAAAATGAAAAAGTTAATTGCAATTATTGCTATCGTATTCATTGCTTTCGGTTTTACCGGCTGTAATTCGTGTACACAACAACTCAAGAATCTTGAAAGTGACTTCAGTGCACTTGATAGAAATGTTGTTGTAACAAGCGCATTTACTGGTGATACTGTATGGACTTACTCTGGTGATTGCTACATCAGTGAAGGTTCTAGTGCAGGCGATGTGACTATCATTTACTACGTCGGTAAGAAGGCTAAGAAAGCTGACTTTATCGGCAATTTCATTCTATCAGCAATCGAGAAGTAATTATGCGTACAATTAGAACATGTGTATTTGAAACTAACTCTTCGTCAATTCACGTTCTTTCGATGTGTAAAGAATCTGTTTACAAAGACTTTTTCGATAAGCACATTGGTTTGTGGTCTGACGATCGTGCACGTATTATGACTTACGAAGAAGTTTGTCAGGATCTTAAAGACACTTACAAGCAAGATTACTACTACAAGTATTTTGTTCAGGATTGTGCAAAGGATTACATTGCAGATCCAGAAAAGATCTTTACAGTTCAGAATCTTGCAAAGGTCGTAAAAGAACACGATGGTAACATCCATAATGCTTACAGTGAACTTGAACTCGAAAACGGTATTGACAATGACGAAGCTGCACTGCTTTATTGGTTGAGCGAAGACTTTCGTACTGCAGATGAATGGGCAGAACAAGAATGGATCGAAGAAGCGTTCGATCAGACTTACACCACTGAATCTGGTGAAAAGATTGTAGCTTTCGGTTACTACGGTCACGGTTAAAAATTGATAAAGGCAGTATACGCACGTGTACTGCCTTTATTATACTTTAATCATGACAGAACAAGAAAAACAATCTCGTAAACTACGGAATATTCAACGCTATTGGAACTTTATCAGAGAAACATTGAAGACTGCTCCTCAAGCAACGCAGAACTTTGCTGCTCAGAAAAGAGTTATCAATGGCGTTTTCTACGATGTACATCACATTATTCCGAAAGAATTAAACGGTGTCAATGCAGCATGGAATTTGATTCTGTTGACGAAGAAACAACACTTGTTCGCACACAATATTCTTAATCGAATTTTTGACAGACCGAACGAAATTATCAAACGGCTTGATCGTGTTGCGTATGTCAATGACGTTTATCTGATGAACAATCATCCGAAGGTAAACATTGCAAAATGGCTTACAACTGTGAAGAATCAAGAACTTGCATACGTTCTTAAGAAATTTGCAAATGGTCAAGTTGATCGTAAAACAAGCATCAAACTTATCAACGAGTTCGTCAAGCTTGGTAAACTGTCAGAATATCACAAAGCACCTGAAGAGACAAAGAAATGAGTATAACAGCACTTTATGCTGGATCGTTTGATCCGCCAACAAAAGGACATGAAGACATTATCGTCAAAGCAAGTAAGATGTTTGACAAGCTTTATGTCGTAGTTGCAATGAATGAAAACAAAAAGCCGTATTTCGGCAGTCTCACTAGAAAAGCATATCTCGAACAGATTGTTAACTACAACAATTTGAAGAATGTTGAAGTTCTGTATCATCGCGGACTTACTGTCAATATTGCGCATGAACTAAAAGCGACTGTTCTTGTTCGTGGCATCAGGAATGCAACTGATCTCGAATATGAAAGACAGTTAGCATTTGCGAATATGTTGATAGATCCAGAAATTAACACTGTGTTCATTAATGCAAATCCGCAGCACACTTTAGTTTCTTCTTCTGCAGTTCGAGAAATTTTGAAGATGCATGAAGAACATGCAATCGACAAAAATGTTTACAATTCGATGATTTCTAATTATATTAGTAATGCAAACATTAAAGATTTTTTAAGAAGATGATGTTAACAGTAAATAAGAAGAAATTGTGCGGACAGAACGAACTTGTACATGCAGGTTTTCGTCTCTGTGAAGAAATTGTCAGATACGGCTACGAAGCTTATCTTGTTGGTGGATGCGTTCGTGATATTCTGATGGATAAGCAGATTCATGACGTTGACGTTGCTACAAACATGCCAATCGATGAACTTAAAGATAAGTTCTACTGGCACGACAACAACGGTGAAAAGCACGGCACAATTCTTGTCAATTTTGCTGGTCATTACATCGAAACTACACAGTTTAGAACTGACGGAAATTATTCTGATGGACGTCATCCTGACAGTGTAGAATTTAGTCAGTCTTTCGAAGAAGATACTAAGCGCAGAGACTTTACAATCAACGCTATTGGTATTGACTACACTGGAACAATTGTTGACTATCAGGGTGGTCAGAAAGACATTGAAGCTGGCGTAATTCGCGCAGTTGGTGATCCGGTTGAACGATTTAATGAAGATGCTCTTCGAATTCTTAGAGCACTTCGATTTGCATCACGTTTCATGTTCACGATCGAAACAAACACTGCAAAAGCAATTCATGCAACAAAGCACAAACTTTCTTTGATTGCAAGAGAACGAATTGGTGATGAAATTAGAAAAGCATCTACTTACGGTGATATTCAGTTCTATCATTTCGTTACACAGCTTATCGAATTTGGTTTGACTGACATTGTTGAACCTTGCAAATGTGTTGACTGGAAGAGAGCAAAGCTGTTGCTTTCACGTTATGTGAATGAAAAAGAAGAACACTATCTGTATGCATTCCCAAGACAAGAATACGCAGATTTGATGCTTGCATTAACAATTGCACATTCTCCAAATGTTCCTGCTGTCATGAAAGAATTTCGTTATGACAACAAGTTGTTTGGTCTACTGAAGTTCATTAAAGAATATCAGAACATTGGCTGGTCTCACTTCTTCACATGCGACGAAGTTTATCGTTTGACGAAGGCAAGTAGAAGTAAACACTTTAGAAACTATCTTCGTTACATGCGTGCTTTCTGTGCATTCGAACTTACTTCACAGCAAATCAGACGTTTGCACAAGGCTAACAAGTCTCTTGCAGAACATCACGATTACATCACACAGAAGATTGTCGATCGTGGATATACTGGCAAAGAGTATGGAGATGCACTTCGCAAGCTTGAAACTTGGATTTGCGAATACGTGTTTACTACAGGTTCAAGTCCAACACAAAAAGAAATAGGCAGTTACTACAACACTGGTGTTTAGCATGTTCAACATATTTTGCATAATTTTCTTCATCAGTTTCGCAATATGCGTAATTTCATTGATTGTCTGCTTTAAGAACTATCACGGTGACCAGAAAATGTACTGGTTTGATTGGATGGGTTTTGGCAGTATGATTTTGACAATGCTAAGTGCTGCTGGTGCTTGTATTACGAAACTGATAGAAGTTGTTGGATGAAAGACGTAAATGCATACTGCGAATTCTGGCGTGCAATTAACAGATTGAAGTATCTCGGATACGATATTCTAGCACGCACAATAGATTCGACAAATAAATGCGTCATTATGTGCAAGCATTTAGTAAATTCGTTACGTGTCGATGTAACTATCGATTACGTTAACGAATTGTACTTGAATCCAATGACTGACGAATATGAGCATTTACAAGGATTTAGTTATGACGTGCGTGTAAACGACGGATTGTGGTATAGTGCAGCAGACAGACAAAATTTATTTGAATATTTAAAAGAAGTAAGTGAGCACGCATGATTTGCTATCAATGTAAAAAATACATAGTCGATGAAAAAACAGCTGTATGTTGCTTAGTCGAAGATTACGGCATTGGTGGTATGCCAGCTATGAATGCGTATCTTTGTTTTGATTGTTATACAAAAGAAATGGAACAACATAAGAAAGACATTGCAGAAATGAAAGAACGTGAAAAGAATGGTGAAATTTTCTTTTAGATTTTCGATGGGTGCGTAATGGATATTAGTAGCAGAAATGGTTATCCTGCTTGTTCATTGAGCAATTTTGCTGCTCATGAATTCGAAATTGATGGTGTAAAGTGCGCTTCTATGGAAGGTTTTCTACAGTCTCTTAAACACAGAGATCCAGAAATTCAAAAGCACATTTGTTCATTAATTGGAATTAAAGCAAAGACTGCTGGTGGACAAGCTTGGAAGAAAAGACAGATGCTGTACTGGCAAGGAAAAGAATTTGACAGATGCTCTATCTATTATCAGAAATTGTTAGACAGAGCATACGATGCATTGTACGAAAATCAAGGTTTTAAAGCTGCATTAATTGCATGCGGAAAGAATGCTTCATTTACTCACAGTGTTGGAAAAAGAAAAGAAAATGAAACAATATTGACTATCAAAGAATTTTGTAGTCGATTGATGAAATTAAAAGATAGAGCTTTTAAGGAAGCAGAGCAATGTTAGAAATTCAAGGTAAGTACAATACAGCAAAAGTTTTTACAGACAACGTTGATGCTGCTGCATATTCACAGATTTTGAATATGATGTGTCAGTGTTGGGCAAGAGACGTAAAAGTCGCAATTATGCCAGATGTGCATGCTGGTAAAGACTGTACAGTTGGTACAACGATGACTATCAAAGACAAAGTCGTTCCGAATCTTGTAGGAGTTGATATTGGCTGTGGCATGTTAGTTGCTAAGCTTAAGGACAAGTTTATCGAATTTGGTAAACTTGACAAGGTTATCAAAGAAAAGATTCCGTCTGGAAAAGAACACAGAACAAATCGTCATCGTTTCGGTAATGAATTTGACGAAAAGTTTGAAGAACTCATTGCTGATGTAAAGAGAGAAGAATTATTGTCTATCGGGTCACTTGGTGGGGGTAATCACTTTATCGAAGTCGACAAAGACAATGAAGGTGCATTCTACATCGTAATTCATTCTGGTTCTCGTCATCTTGGTGTAGCAGTTTGTGAATATTGGCAGAATCGAGCAATTAAAGAATGTAGTGATTTGACAGCATTAAGAGGTGCTGAAATTACAAAATTCAAAGCACAGGGCAAGACTGATGCTGAAATCAAAGAACTGATGAAAGACTACGATCATTTCTCTGTTCCGAAAAACTTGTCATATCTAAGAGGAGAATCGATGGAAGGCTATCTTCATGATATGGCAATTGTTCAGCAATTTGCAGTCATGAACAGAGCTGCAATGCTCGATGTAATCGTGAAAGAAATGAGCTTTAAAGTAGTTGAAAAATTTGAAACTATTCACAACTACATTGATCTCAAGAACATGATTCTCCGTAAAGGGTCTATCTCTGCTCAAGAAGGAGAACGCGTTATCATTCCGATGAACATGAGAGACGGTTCTTTGATTTGCATCGGTAAAGGAAATCCTGACTGGAATTATTCTGCACCTCATGGTGCTGGTCGCTTAATGACAAGAGCAGATGCAAAGAGCACAATTTCTATGAAGGACTACAAAGAAGCAATGAAAGGTATTTTCACTTCTTGTGTTTCTTCAGCAACAATTGATGAATCTCCAATGGCATACAAGCCAATGGAAGAAATCATCGCAAACGTACAAGATACAGTAAGTATCGAAAAAATTATCAAACCAGTTTACAACTTCAAGGCGGCATTCTAATGTGGTCATTAGCACTTATCGTTTTCTATCACATGAGTTCAATCAACCCGACAGGTAGTGTGGGTATCACTAACGTCGGAACTTACGAAACTAAGCAAGAGTGTGAAGAAGCAGGCGAAACATTGATGAAGAAATTCGACACAAAGCATTACAATTATATGATTGATGGTGTGTCATTGAACAAAGTCATTGTACAGCGTGACAATCATCTTGTTAAACAGACTCGTCAAACTTATCTTTGCACAGTGAGGTAATAATATGTGGACACTTGTATTAATTTTCTGGTTTAAAGCTGGCTACGCTGGTGGAATGGCTGCAACTACAGTTGAAAATTTCTCTAGTCAGGTTACATGCGAAGCAGCAGGAAAAGCAGCAGTTGAAAATCTTGATACTTTTTATTCTGTAACAATTAAAGAAAGTGGTCTCATCAATAAAACAAAGAGTTTTGAAAAAAGCTCATATTATCACACTTCAATCGATAAAGCATATCAGTGCATAATGGTAAAGTAATATGAATATTAATGACGCAACTTACGCTAAAACACTTGAACAATGTAAAAAGCAAGCAAATGCTTATGAAAAATTGCTTGGTGGTCGTAGAGCAATGATGGGCAATGCGTGGGATCCGTGGAATGTCATAGGCATTTCTTGGAGTATTTACAACGATTTCAAGAACAAAGGCTACAGTGATGAAAAGATCGCTGATGTTGTCAAGAATAGTAAGAAGTTTGCTGCTCTTGAAAAAATGAAACAGCGTGTTGAAAATTACAAATTGATGATGTAGGAGAACACAAGATGGATAACAGATTTACAAAAGCAATTGATGAATTTTTCAAACGCTGGATGACAAAAGAAGCGACAATGATTCCGTTGTTCAACTGTCATTCGGGTGACGAAGATGGCAGATGTGATGATTACACATGGACAGATTGGTGGGAAACAGACGACATGTGGGAAACAGATGAATCTGAACTTGCACAGTTTAAATATGAAGATCATGAAGAAGAATGTCGAAATGACTGGGAAGCTTTAACAGACGATTTGTGGAATACTTTCTGTAATGCGCTTAAAGCTAATTTTGATCGTACGAACTGCTATTGGCGCCGTTTCTACTACATCACAAAAGATCACAAAGTAAAAGCAACTATTAACAATCGTGTTCGTGGTCTTACTGCAGATTGTCTTGACGAACTCATTCTCGATCTTGATACTTACTCAGAACATGCCGCAGAAATGGCATCAGACAATGACAAACTTGAAAGTATCGACGAACATCTCACTGAAATTAACTATTTGATCGATGACATCAAGTACGATGAAACAAAAACTAAAGTTTGTGAAATGCTTACAAACATGGTTAAGTCGATTCAAAAATCAATGCCAGCACAAACACTTGCTGACGTAATGCAAAGAGAAGGCTAATATGTGGACTTTAATTCTTACACTTACAGTTCTCGGTAACAGTACACATTCAATTACAGTGCCGAATTTGCCAAGCAAAGAAATTTGTAGACAAATTGGTCAAGATCACATCAATAAGTACACTTCAAGTGCGTCAAAATGGCACGGCGGCTATGTAGGAGTTTACACATGCGTGGAACAGAAACAGTAGTTTTCAATACAGACTGGCATGGGTTTGAAAAGAAACCGTACGACAGTCCATTTACTGGAGAAGACAAGTGGGATCAGTCATGGACAGTTCCACTTGAATTCGAAATGGAAGATGGAAAAATCGTTCAGACTGCATTAGTGTATGATAAAGAGTATGATTGCTTCGATTATGATGAAGAACACTATGATTTCTGTGCATATTTCGACGCGTACAGTATTGTAAAATGGCGCTATTCCAGCGAAACACCGATTGTTAACAAATAACTTGAACTTTATTATACTTTAATCATGACTGTTACAAAAGAACAACTTAGAAACGCTTTAAACGTTCTCAAAGACTTTAGAAATCAAGTAGAACACGTGTATAAAGTTCTTGCATTAAATGGTGCAAGAAAAGCGTTAAATTGCACACAACGATCTCATCTGACTATCGAATTTACGCCAGATCCAGTCGTAACTACAAATGAAATTGACTGGAATCTTGACAAAGTAAACGACGTAATTTACAGTAATGAACTGTTTGATAAGAATGCTGACATCTTCTTCATGTCCATAAAAGAGCTTGCCGAATGGTTGAAGTTGTATCAAGAACAAGAAAAGATTAAACAGTCAGATGAATACAAGAAGTATCTCGAACTCAAAGAAAAATATTCATCAATCGATAGGTAAACAATGTCATTTGAATCTAAGCTCAACAAACTGATTAAGAAGATTTACGAGAACTGCGTCTTCCGTGATCGTACTAAGACATTCAGAAGTTATGCTCTTAGTAGCAGAGTATCTATTACACCGAACATTTTTGCAAAAGAAGTTGACGGTTTTGAACACCCTCCGTTCAAGGGTTCTATCCAGGCTGAATTGAAGTTTTCTGAAGATGAACCTCGTGCAAAAGAAACTTACGAGTTTTTTAAAAAGTACAGAAATGTAAATATTGACGTTTATCAGTATCAAGATTACGAAGATTATAAAATAATTTACGAACCAATCGAGTTGTGTACATGTTACAATAAGACGTTTGGATTAGGTTTCGATATACTCTGCACAAAGCCAAAAGATTTCGAAAGCAAGATTGCACATTTGTATTTTACTCATGACATTATGCTGTATGACACTGAAGTCAAGAACAATCCTGGCTTTAGAGCACTTGCAGAGCATGGCTTTCATATCAATCATTACTATAACGTCAAAACGCGTGCAACACACAGCAATATCATTCAGTTGACACCGGGCAAATTGAAAGAATTCTTTGAAGATGTGTATGACCACGTCGATGAAGTTGCAAAGAATCCGCTTTACGAAGAATACAAGAAGTATGTGATTAACGAAATTGCAAAACGCTCTTACGAAAATCATAATGGATTGGTGACTGTAGATGTACCGTCTACTGAAGTCTGTGATTTTACTTCTTGGAAGCGTTTAATTTGGGATGCTGATCGTGAACTTGAGCGTCGTACTGCAGATGCACAAAAGTACATTGACATTGTTAAGAATCGTGTTAAGGAACTTTCGGAGAGTAAGTAATGCATAATTGTTATACGTTTTACGACATTGAACTTCAAGTTTGCATGCGCGACACAGACAAAGCTAAACAGTTCGAAAAATGGCTTATTGACAAGTTTGCAAGAGAAGGTGATGTGATGCTGCAGGGACTTGACTGTAGTCACGCAGTAAATCACATTGATTTTCGTGGTAAGCCACATCTTTCTTACGAATTTGTTGGACCAGATGGTTTCAAAAATTATCTTGTAATGTGCGCAGAAAACGTATCTGATATGTGTGCATGCATGAAAGAATTTATTAAACTTGTCGATGGACCATCAATAGATTTGGACGATCAACGAACAGATCCTAATGTAATCAAGTGGTAAACATGTCTGAAGAAAACGAAATCAAATTTGAAAAAGTGTCAAACAGTGTAGCTACATGGCAAGAATTGTGGGATAACGTGAAAGAAAAGAATTCGAAGAAGAAAGTTCTTATTCCGTTGCCAACAACATTTACATTTGCGAATAAAGATTTTACTTACATATCTATTATACGCGATAAAGAAGATCGTGTCTTTTCGATTTTCGTCGGATTTGATGCTAATGACTTTGCGTTTACAGCAGTACCGTTACAACACGAAGAATTAACTGACAAAGATGTCGACAATTTGACTTTGACAGTAGAAGAAGTGTGGGAAATGAACAAAGAATTTGCTGGTTGTAAAGCTTTGTTTCAGTTGCCCGGACCGATTCAAGTTAATGGCAAATCTTGGAATTTCATGGCTTTTGTTTATACATTGAATGAAGAAGGCAGAAAGTGTATGACGCCAATTTTGGCAAAATTCGATCCACAGACTAACGCGACTGTGTATTGTTTAACTACTTGGTTATATGAACACTTAACTACGAGGGACTGATGAGACAAGTTGTTCTAATCACAGGTCTAATTGGTTCTGGCAAATCTACAGTTGCAAAGATTATTGCATCTCGTGGACACGAAGTCATTCACATGGATGCGATTGCAAAATCTGCAATTGACAATGAATTTAATGCAGAATTCAACAAAGCATTTGGAACTCACGATACTGAAACAGCAAGAAAGTTGTATTTCAAATCTGAATACAAGCCTTTCCGTGAATCGTTTGAAAACAAGCTTGATGCATATCTAGCGAAGAGAATTGTGCATCTTCTTGACTATGTCGATCCAGAC
>Ga0247611_10005107_pt1 | contig 17690 bp, 10 predicted proteins | sample 177DNAGHGhighgp2_FD_192422 | JGI IMG/M metagenome (GOLD analysis project Ga0247611, IMG submission 192422) | Sheep rumen microbial communities from Palmerston North, Manawatu-Wanganui, New Zealand - 1770 DNA GHGhigh gp2 | ecosystem: Host-associated > Mammals > Digestive system > Stomach > Rumen... | reverse complement strand
AGGTGGTTATTGCGGCGGGGTCCCACCTCTTCCCATTCCGAACAGAGAAGTTAAGCCCGCCTGCGCCGATGGTACTGCAATGCAATGCGGGAGAGTAGGAGGCCGCCACTTTTCATTGATGAAGCCCCGAGGATATACAATATCTTCGGGGCTTCTTCGTTTTAAATCTGTATGAAAGTACTTTACGAAGATAACCATATTATTATTGTCTACAAGGAGAGTGGTGAGATTGTTCAAGGCGATAAAACTGGTGACACACCACTAGTGGAGAAAGTGAAGGCATATATTAAGGAAAAATATGCCAAGCCTGGTCTTGTGTTTTTGGGTGTAGTGCATCGTTTAGATCGTCCTGTCAGTGGTGTTGTAATGTTTGCGCGTACTTCTAAGGCTTTACGCCGTTTAAATGATATGTTTAGGAATGGTGAGATACATAAAACCTATTGGGCATTGGTTCAGGAAAGGCCAGAGGAGGACGAAGCTACGTTGGAGCACTGGATGGTGCGTAATGAGAAGCAAAACAAGAGTTATGCCTATTACCACGAAGTACCAGGTTCAAAAAAATGCCTGCTGCATTACAAGCTGATAGGGCAGTCCGATCATTATTATTTATTAGAGATTAATCTGATGACGGGTCGTCATCATCAGATACGCTGTCAGTTGTCTACAATAGACTGTCCTATCAAGGGAGATTTGAAATATGGTGCCCGACGGAGTAATCCAGATGGTGGTATCTCATTATTGGCATATCGTATAGAGTTCATTCATCCTGTATCTAAGGAGCAGGTTGTCGTGGTGTCCCCTTTACCTGTGGATAATATTTGGAAAAACATTAAATTTCTTGGTAAATAGTTTTGTATTTCCGATATTTTTACTTACTTTGCAACAGATTTTGCAATGTTATTGGACATGAAGAAAGCATTATGGTGGATATTAGGCATACTTTTGAGTCCTATTCTACTATTTTTGATTCTGACGATGCTGCTTTATTTTCCTCCTGTACAGAACTGGGCGGTAGATAAGGTGGCAGCTATTGCATCGGATAAAACCGGAATGCAGATTACCGTCAATCATGTAGACCTTTCTTTCCCCCTGGACTTGGGAATTGACGGCTTCCATATTATCCAAAAAACAGATACTATTGCTGATGTGGAACGAATGGTGGTTGATGTACAGTTATTGCCACTACTGAAAAGTAAGGTCATTATCAATACCTTAGATGTTAACAATGTACAGTTTAACACAGCACAGTTTGTGGATGCCGCCCGTGTGAAAGGGCAGTTTAAGCGTCTTGCATTATCTAGCAAGGGAATAGACCTTGATAAACAGTCCGTGGAAATAAATGGAGCAAGATTGGAAGATGCCATGATAGACATTGCTCTTAAAGACAGTGTTCCAGAGGATACCACAACCTCAGACAACCGCTGGAAAATCTTTGCGGACAGTCTTCGGATTCTCCGGTCGGACGTTGTAATCCACCAGCCTGGTGACACGATGAGTATCAAGGCTCATTTTGGTCGCTTGATTGCAAAAGGAGGAGACATAGACCTTGGTATGCAGACTTATCAGGTCAGCTCCATAGATTGGAACAATGGCAGTCTTCAGTATGACCAGAACTATGAACCCCGTATTGAGGGGCTGGACTATAACCATATAGACCTCAGTCATATAGATATAGGGGTGGACTCTGTATATTACCATGATCCAACAGCGCGACTGGTCATGCGCTCTGTTCAATTAAAAGAGAAGAGCGGTCTGCAAGTCGTTGACCTCACAGGTCATGTAGCGATGGATAATGGTAAGATTAAGTTGCCCCAACTACATCTGAAGACCCCCGACTCAGATGTGGAGATGGAGTTGGACATGCCTCTTTCCCTGATGGATAAAATAGCACCAGGTAAGATGCGTATGAGGATGAACGCTCAGTTGGGTAAGCAAGACCTGCTGCGCTTCATGGGAGGGATGTCCCAGACGTTCCAACAGCGTTGGCCCAATTACCCATTGAGTGTAAAAGGTTCTGTGAATGGTAATATGGACTATATGGAGTTTGATGGACTGGATGTCTCCTTACCCACAGCATTTCATGCTACCGCTACAGGTTTTGCCGCTAATCTGACTGATCCAGAGCAGTTGCGTGCCAAGGTCGATTTTAAGGCAAGGACGGAGAACATGGGATTTGTGACGGGGATGTTGCCCAAGGACATGCAACGTAACTATCGCATTCCTCATGGAATTACTGCCCAAGGGCTTGTCAAGGCTGATGGTGCCCACTATTTTTCTGATGTTGTAATGCATGAGGGGAAGAGTGTTGTAAAGGCAAAAGGAAACTTCAATGCCCATGCCATGCGATATGATGCCAATATTCAAGTGCGTGATTTAAATATTCATCATTTCATGCCCAGAGACTCTATCTATACATTCTCCGCGGATATTGCAGTAAAAGGGCAGGGAACAGACCCCTTCTCTCCCCGCACGACCCTGCAGGCTGATGCAAAGATACACCAGTTAATATATGGTGCCTATAATCTGAATAATATAATAGCAACGGCAGATATTAAGAATGGGCGTGCCTTAGCTCAAGTGACAGGTGACAACCAGTTGCTTAACGGTACCATTATCATGGATGCATTGATGAGCAAGAAGATGAACGGTACTATCACTGCTGATATGTCACAGTTAGATTTATACCATCTTCGTTTGGTTGATAAGCCCCTGACCATTGGACTTTGTGGGCATGTGGATATCAGTTCCGACCTGAACAAGACACATTATGCCAGTGGTCTTTTCTCTGATTTGACTATCCGTGACTCTGTAAAAATATACCGTCCGGAAGATTTGGGACTGTTAATCAATCTCCGTGCTGACACTACCTATGCCCGTATCCAGAGTGGCGATTTCATTGTGAAGGTGGATGCCAGTGGACATTATGAGCATCTTCTGAGTCAGTTGACAGTGTTAAGTGACTCGGCGATGGCGCAATATGACAAGAAAGTCATTGACCAGCCTGCCCTCCGCAGACTCCTGCCTACTATGAGACTCCATGTGGAGAGTAAGAAAGACAATCCCATTGCGACCCTCTTGAAGAGTGGGCAGAATATAGATTTTAAAGACATGCTTATCGACCTGTCAACCTCTCCAGAAACGGGTGTGAATGGCAATGGCTATATCCATTCCTTAGAATATGATGGGACGCGTCTGGACACGATTAATTTCCGCTTGACACAACGCAAGGAGCATCTTAGTTTTGGCGGTCAGATACGTAATAATAAACGAAATCCTCAATTTGTGTTCAATGCCCTCTTTGATGGAGTATTACAAGAGCGTGGCGCTACCATGGGTGTTCGGTATTACGACTCTGATAATAGATTGGGAGGTCGTATTGGAGCTCAAGCTGAGATGGTGGATAGTGGCTTGAATATCCATCTTATTCCTAACCGCCCGACCTTAGGATATAAAGAGTTCGTATTGAATAGCGATAATTACATTTTCTTAGGAGCCAACAAGAAGGTCAAGGCAAAGGTTGATTTGATAGCCGATGATAAGACTGGTGTGAAAATCTATTCAGAAGAGAGCGACCCGACCGCCCAACAAGATATTACCATCAGTCTGCACCGTTTCAACTTGGGTGAGATTACCTCTGTCCTGCCGTATGTACCCCGTATGACCGGTTTCCTGGACGGTGATTACCATGTAGTGCAGGATGCCGCTGGTCAGATATCTGTCGTGAGTGACATGGCAGTACAGAATATGACCTACGAGAAAAGTCCGATAGGTAATGTGAGCACCGAGTTGGTTTATTTGCAGAAAGAGGGCGATGCCCATGCCGTAGAAGCCCGTCTGTTACGGGATGATGTGGAGATAGGTTCGTTGAATGGTACCTATTACAATGCGGGAAAAGGGGCTCTGGATGCCAAATTGTTGTTAACCCGTTTTCCTTTAGAACTTGTAAATGGTTTCATTCCCGACCGGTTAGTTGGGTTGGAAGGTCTCGGTGAAGGAGAATTGACAATAAAAGGAGACCTCAAGACTCCCCAGGTAGATGGTGAGGTATATCTCGACTCCTCCTATCTCGTCAGTGAGCCCTATGGTATGCGTCTGCGTTTCGACAATGACCCAGTCCGTATAGTCGGTTCAAACTTGCTGTTTGAGAATTTCTCCCTTTATGCCTATAATGATAATCCCTTGACGTTGATGGGCAGTATCAACTTTGCCGACCTCGACAATATCCTGGTAGATCTGCGAATGCGTGCCCGTGATTATCAGATCATTAGTGAGAAAGAGAATCCCAATAGTGTAGCCTATGGTAAAGCCTTTGTGGATTTCTTTGGTAGGTTGCGAGGGTCATTGGATAATTTGAATATGCGAGGGCGGCTGAATGTCCTTGGATCAACAGATATGAGTTATGTGTTGCGTGATACACCTCTGTCAAATGACAACCATATGGAGGAACTGGTGAAGTTCACCGATTTCAATGATACTATCCAGGCAGTTGTCAAACGCCCGGCGTTGACGGGTATGAATATGGATCTGACTGTGGACGTGTCAAAGGGAGCCCATATCATGGCTTACCTGAATACAGACCACTCCAACTATATTGATCTGATGGGTGGCGGTACCCTTCGTCTGCGTTATACACCAGTGGAGAATCTTCAGTTGACAGGCAGGTATACGCTGAGTAATGGTGAGATGAAATACTCATTGCCCGTCATTCCACTGAAGACCTTTACGATACAAGATGGTTCCTATATAGAGTTCACAGGTGAACCGATGAACCCAACGCTGAATATAGCAGCTGCCGAGCGTACCAAGGCTGCCGTGTCGAACTCAGGTGGAGTAGGGCGTATGGTGGAGTTTGACTGTGGTGTGCTGATTACCCGCACATTAAATGATATGGGACTGGAGTTCACACTCGATGCACCAGAAGACATGCAGTTGCATAGTGAGTTGCAGGCAATGGGTAAGGAACAGCGTGGTAAGCTTGCTGTCTCGATGTTGACGACGGGTATGTATCTTGCAGATGGCAATACTGGTTCCTTCTCGATGAACACAGCCCTCAGCGCCTTCCTGAACTCAGAGATTAACAGCATCACAGGTAATGCACTTCGCACCCTTGACCTCTCGTTTGGTATGGACAACTCCACAGATGCGACAGGAGCGATGCACACCGATTATTCCTTCAAATTTGCCAAGCGTTTCTGGGACAACCGGTTAAAGGTTATAGTAGGTGGTAAGGTGTCATCTGGTGCTGAGATTCAGAACCAGAACAAGTCCTTCTTTGACAATGTCACTTTCGAATACCGTTTGGATAATACGGCGAATAAGTATGTCACGTTGTTCTATCAAAACAACTCCTACGACTGGCTCGACGGTTACACCCAGAAATATGGTGCAGGTTTCGTGTGGCGCCGTACGGTATCCAGTTTCAGCGACCTGATCCATTTCCGCAGTGGCAGAACAAAGATGCCACAGCGTCCCATTAATTCTGGCAATCCTATGAAAGGTATTCCCGGTGATTCCATAAAAACGAAAGAAAATGAAGCGAAATAATCTCCTGCTATTATTATCTGTCGTTCTGCTTTGTTCCTGTAGTATGACGAAAAATATCCCTGAGGATGACAAACTCTTCACGGGACTGACGAAGATTACCTATGATGAATATGAGAAAAACGATCATTTCTTAACGACCCAGGAGGAAGTAGAGGCAGCCCTTGCCACAGCTCCCAATGGTGCTATCTTTGGAAGTAGCTATTACCGCATGCCCTTCTCCATCGGTCTGTCCATCTGGAATGCCTATTCCGGTAGTGACAGTAAGTTTGGCAAATGGATGACTAAGTCCTTCGGTAAACAGCCTGTCCTGATGTCATGGGTGAACCCGGAATTACGTGCCGCCGTTGCTAAGAGTGTATTGCGTAATAACGGTTATTTCCATGGCAATGTAGACTATAAGATTGTACCACAAAAGAATCCAAAGACCTCTAAGATAGGTTATCATGTCAGTTTAGGACATCTCTTTACCCTCGACAGTATTGAATACCTTCGCTTTCCCGTTGCAGCCGATACCTTGATACAAGCAGCATCTTCCGAGACGCTGCTGCATAAGGGCGATCCCTTTGTAGTGTCAAAATTGGACGCGGAGCGTAACCGTATCAGCAGTTTGCTGCGTAACAACGGTTTCTATTATTATCAACCAGGTTATGCCTCCTATTTGGCAGACACCTTTGCTGTGGCAGGAAAGGCGCAGTTACGTTTTCAGATGGCAGATGATGTACCTGTTCAAGCCCAGCATCCCTGGTATATCGGTCGTATCAACATCAATATGCGCAAGTCCTTCCAGGAGCAGTATACCGACTCCACTGTGCGTCGTTTCTTCACGGTGCGCTATCATGGGAAGAGACCGCCCTTGCGCCCCCGTGTCATCATGGCTGACCTGAAGGTCCGTCCCCGCCAGGCATATAGCTACGAGAACTATCTGGAGTCAGTCAGTAAGATGAATGCCATGGGACTTTTCTCGATGGTTGACTTCGCCTTTACCCCTCGTGACACCACCGCAGCATGCGACACGCTTGACCTGACGATCAATTGTACTTTTGAAAAGCCATGGGACACCTATATTGAGACAAATTTCAATGCCCGCACCATTGGACGTATGGGACCGGAGCTACGACTTGGCGTCACTCGTCGTAATGCCTTCCGTGGAGGAGAGAAGATTGATATAAACGTGCACGGCTCTTACGAATGGGCGACGAGTGGTGGCTCCAGCATGAATAACTACGAGTATGGTCTCGATGCGTCTATTGAGTTCCCCCGTATCATTGCCCCCTTCTTTGGTGGAAACAGGGTACGTCGTGACAGTAATGGTCTTCGTATTCGCCGTCGTCGGTTCTATAGCACTCCCATCACCCTTGCCAAGGTGTCAACCAATATTATCTATCGTCCCAGCTATTATAAGATGCATGTGGTGAGTGGAGAGTGGACCTATCGGTGGCAGTCTTCTGCCCAGAGTCGTCACGAGTTCTCGCCCTTGACATTGAAGTATCAGTTTATGAACAGTCATACGGCAGCCTTTGACTCCATCCAGAAGGTGAATCCCTATCTGCGGGTGTCCATGCAAGACTATTTCATCCCACAGATGCGCTACACCTATTTATATAACAGTCCGGCTGGTACGCTGAATCCTATCCGTTGGGAGACGACGATTGCCGAGTCAGGTAACATAACCTCCTTGGGAATGATGATTGCCGGCAAGAAATGGAATGAGAAAGACAAGAAGCTCTTTAAGAATCCCTATTCTCAGTTCTTGAAGATAGAGACCGATTTCACTAAGACCTGGACATTGAGCAGCCATTCCCAGTTGGTGGGACATGTCAATGCCGGTGCTATATGGAGCTATGGTAACAGTAACTGGATTCCTAACTCAGAACTTTTCTATGTGGGTGGTGCCAACAGCATCCGTGCTTTTTCCGTCCGTGGTATCGGTCCGGGCAGTTTCGCTGGTTTCTCAGACAATGCGATGTCATATATCTTCCAGAATGGTGACTTGAAGCTGGTGGGTAATTTGGAATATCGTCATCGCCTCTTTGGCAGTCTGCAGGGCGCAGTATTCATCGATGCCGGTAACGTATGGAATATCCGCGAGCGTTCCGATGTGGATGGTAAAATCCTCTCTGAAAAGTTTCAACTCAAGAACTTCTTCCGTGAGATAGCTGTCGGTACAGGTATCGGTCTCCGTTATGACCTCGACTTCCTCGTGTTGCGTCTTGACTGGGGTATCGGACTTCATGTACCCTATGAGACCGGTAAAAGTGGGTTCTTCAATACAGACGGGTTCAAAAAGAATCAAACACTCCACTTTGCTATTGGATATCCATTCTAACGCGTACGGATATGATTCCAGATCAATTTCTTTCGCACATGGATGCAAATTTATTCCTATTCTCTTTGCATTTTCGAAAATTTACACTAACTTTGCACCCAATTTGAGAAATTAGAGTCGAAAAGATAGTCGATGAAGAATGACAACATGAAGAATCAGTACCGCATCAACGAGCAGATTCGTGTTCGTGAGGTACGTATCGTAGGAGAGGATGGGAGTACCGTCGTTCCTACCCGTCAGGCATTGGATATGGCGCGTGACCAAGGTGTTGACCTTGTGGAGATCTCGCCGAATGCAAATCCTCCTGTATGCCGTTTAATCGACTACTCGAAATTCCTCTATCAGCAGAAGAAACGCCAGAAAGAGATGAAGGCAAAGCAAGTGAAGGTAGAGGTGAAGGAGATTCGTTTCGGACCTCAGACTGATGAGCACGACTACCAGTTCAAGTTGAAGCACGCCAAGGAGTTCCTGGAGGAAGGTAACAAGGTCCGTGCTTACGTGTTCTTCCGGGGTCGTTCCATTCTCTTCAAGGAGCAAGGTGAGGTGCTGTTGCTGCGTTTCGCCAATGACTTGGAGGAATATGGTAAGGTAGAGCACATGCCGTCACTGGAGGGAAAGAAGATGTTCCTCTATCTCGCTCCCAAGAAGGCTGGTGTTGCCAAGAAGAGTCAGCAGGCTCGTGACCGTGAGGCTTCCATTGCCGAGGCTAAGGAGGCAGAGAAACAACAGGCAGAGCAGGCAGCCCCCTCGAATGGTGGTCTGTTAGCCAATGCCAAGATTAGTGCAGATGCGCTGAAGAAGCTCACGGAGGAGAGTTGAAAGTTTAGAGTTTAGAGTTTAGAGTTGAAAGAAGGTGTCGCGCCCGGTATATGCGTAGTCGCCGATTATAATAACAATTTAAATAATTAAAACAATGCCAAAAGTAAAGACAAATTCCGGTGCGAAGAAGAGATTCTCGTTCACGGGTACAGGTAAGGTCAAGAGACACCACGCTTACCACAGTCACATCCTGACGAAGAAGACCAAGAAGCAGAAGCGCAACTTGGTAGGTTCAACAATCGTTGATGTATCCAACATGAAGCAGGTTCGCGACCTGTTGTGTCTCCGTTAATTCACCTATTGTCAAACATTTAAAGTAAGAAGAAACTATGCCAAGATCAGTAAATCACGTTGCATCAAGAGCAAAACGTAAAAGAATTCTGAAACTCACTCGCGGTTACTTTGGTGCCCGCAAGAATGTTTGGACAGTAGCCAAGAACACTTGGGAGAAGGGTCTTACCTACGCATACCGCGACCGTAAGAACAAGAAGCGTAACTTCCGTGCCCTGTGGATTCAGCGTATCAACGCTGCAGCCCGCTTGGAGGGTATGAGCTACTCAGTCCTGATGGGTAAACTCGCTAAGGCTGGTATCGAGATCAACCGTAAGGTGCTCGCCGACCTTGCCATGAACAACCCAGAGGCTTTCAAGGCTATCGTTGATAAGGTGAAGTAAATCTCCGCATGGAATGAAAGAAAAAGAGTCGTGACTCCTTGGAGTTGCGACTTTTTTTGTATATTTGCAGGTATGAAACGTTTTTTCTTGTCATGGATGCTGACGTTGTTATTGTCGCCGGTAATGGCGCAATGGCTTCATGAGGGTGACACCATCGCCATCATCTCACCGTCGAGTGCCACTGATACGGCAACGGTTAACGGGGGCATTCGCACGTTAGAGCGATGGGGCTTTCATACGGTGGTCGGTCGTAGCGCGCTGAACAACTATCGGGAATTCGCAGGTACTATTGAGGAACGGCGTAACGACCTGCTATGGGCACTACAGAACCCCAGCGTAAAGGCAATCATGTGTTCCCGTGGTGGCGATGGCGCTGTCCATCTGTTGTGCGAGTTGTCGTTGGATATCTTCAGACGCTATCCCAAGATGCTGATAGGTTTCAGTGATATCACCGCCTTGCTGAGTGCCGAGGCATGTGCGGGGAATATCGGTATTCATGGCTCGATGTGCCATGCCATCAATACCTACGAGGGAAATGACACCATCAGTCAGTCGCTGTTGCGCATGATGAAGGGGGAGTTGCGGGAATACCATGTCGACCCCCATCCCCTGAACCATGCTGGTAAGGCGAAAGGCATCCTTGTGGGTGGTAATATGTCTGTATTACATGGTCTTGCCGGTTCCGTCTACGACCCTCTGACACTCCCGGATATCATCCTCTTTGTGGAGGATACGGGCGAGAGCATGACCAAGGTCGACCGTATGCTGCATAACATGGAGGTGCGTGGCTTGATGCCGCATGTCAAGGGCATGATTATCGGACAGTTTACCAATTACAAGAAAACGCCCAACACCTTTCCCGATATGAACCATATGTTCCATGAGTATCTGCGGAAATACGCCATCCCCGTCTGCTATGACTTCCCCGTAGGACATCGTCACATGCGCAACTTCCCCATGCTGGTAGGCAGTATGGCAACGTTGGAGGTGGATGGTGACGGAGCCACCCTTACGTTCTGTCCGTAAGGTCATGGTCTGTCATGGCACAGACACAGGAATCGCTCCATACGTTGACAGCAGTCTCCACCATATCTATAATGGTATAGATGGGGAGGATGATGCCGAGAACGGCGATAGGGGCGTTGATGCCAGACATCAGGGAGAGGGTGAGGAAGTAGCACCCCATGGGAACACCAGCATTGCCGATGGCAGAGACAACGGAGATAAGAACCCATGTGAGCATGGTGGTCCAGGTGAGTTCGATACCCCCCTGCTGCATCACGAAGAGTGAGGTGACCAGAATAAAGGCTGCGCAACCGTTCATGTTGATAGTGGTACAGATGGGCAGTACGAAACGGGATATCTGCGATTTAACGCCCAGTCGTTCCTCGGCAGTTTGCATCGTGACAGGCAGGGTCGCTGCACTGCTCTTTGTGAAGAGTGCCATCATGATGGCAGGTGTCATCTTCGTCATGACACGGATAGGATTCAATCCTCTGAGCAATAGGAAAACAGGCAGCACTACGAAGAACTGCAACAGGTTGCCACCCAGGACGACTGCGACATATTTTCCCAAGGAGTCGGCGATGACACCGGCACTTAGTTGTGACGACAGTTGGGCAGCAAAGGCGAGGATACCTATGGGCAATGTCCATATCAATCCGCGAATCAGCATAAACAATACCTCTTGTATGCCTAAAAGGAAGTTGACCACCGATTTCTTGTGGGGCGTGTCAGTCATCTGCGACAAGGCGATGCCTACAGCGGCGGCAAGGAGCAGCAGCGAGAGCACATTGCCATCAAGGAATGGTTTCACGATATTGTTGGGGATCACGCTCAGCAAGTGGTCTGTGTAACTAAGTTGGGGGGTGTCCGCTGAGAGTTGGGAGCCTGTCTCTGCGGCACTGATGACCATGTTGCCAGGTGCAATGATGACATAGAGTAACAAGCCGACAAGAGCAGCTACAAAAGTGGTAAGCAGCGTGTACATGATGGTGTGCCGGAAGATACGTCCGGCATCCGGTCCACTGCCCAGTGTCGCCAATGTGGTAGTGACGGCAAGTACGATTGTCGGTACGGCGAGCAACTGGAACAGTCGCACATAGATGGCGGCGATGAAATTGGCAGTGTTATCGATGCCGCTGTTTTGTAATAAACCAAGGATGGCGCCCACTATCAGGGCGCCTATCCATACTAACATTTGCTTCATTTAGCTATTTAACGGAAAAGGTAGGTTACTTATTGTGTGTCAGCCGCCAAGTGTGTGCATAGTCGATGACAGCGCGCAGCTTCTCCCAGTCCGTTTCACCCGGTACGGTGCAGTCGGCACCTAAGATGAAGTTGGGTGCGGCATTCTCCAGCACTTTGTCGACAGCTTTCTTAGCCTCTTCGATGGTTCCGTTGGCAATCACCCCCAGACGCTCCAGTCCTCCGAAGATAGGACGACCGAAACGCTGTTGTGCCTCTTTCAGGTTGAGAGAAGAGCCGTCAGAGAAGTTCAAAGGTACATTGATGATGCTGGCGGGGTAGTCGGCAAAGGCATAGAGAGCCTCCGCGTTCTTGAAAGGAGTGCCATAGTCGCAGATATGCAGGATATTGATCTCACCAATCTCGTTTGCCACCTCAGACACATGCTTGTCCCACTGGCGTACCTGCTCCTGCCATATCTTGGTAGACAGTGAGTTGCCGTCACCACCCTGGCTGGACACATAGAAGCCGTCGGCTCCATGTTTACGGGCAGAGCGCAGATAGTTCTCGATGGAAAGCGACAGGTTCTTGATAGCCTTACCGAAGGCAACGGGGTCTTCCTCTGCCAGTTTTTTCAGGTCCTTGCCACGTCCTATGGTCTGATGAGCAAGGGCAAGAGGAGAATATACCGTAGGCAATATAAACGCCTCCTTGCCGAACTCACGGGCAAGGTCTTCGATAACGGCAACCTGTGGTGCGAAGAATTCCTCACTATAGACAGGCACTTTCTCCCAGTCCTTACCACTCTTGATGTCAATCTGTGGCACACTGATCTCATAGAACACCTTCACGAAGTCCATATTGGTGGCGCGGTAGAAATCCTTATGGTCCTGTACCGCTTTCCGTCCGAGCTTGTTCTCGAAGTGGAGGAAGAAGGCTGCGGGCACATAGGCATTTGGACGGCTCTGGTCGAGAACCTGCAAGATGCGCTCACGACGGTTGTTTGCTACTTGCTGCTGGGCAGCTACTGTCTGATAACCTGTGGTTGCAAGCAGAGCCACAGCAATTGTTTTGAAGATAATCTGCTTCATAATTCCTTTTCTTTTCTTGTTATTTTGTTATTTGATATTCGATGTTATTCGAATTCTGCCCCGTAAGGACCGTCTCCCGACTCTCCGCTATAGCCCCAGTTCTGCTCCAGGTTAGGATTCAGGATCAGTTGGTCCTGCGGGAGTGGTAACAGGTAGTTTTTCTTCGACACATTCTGTATCTTGGTAGTCTTTGTTCCCAGTGTTTCCGCATCAGTAGGGGTGTTCGCCTTTACATATTTAATAAGGATATGCCAGCGGATAAGGTCGAACCAGCGCTGTCCCTCCAATACGAACTCCAGTCGGCGCTCCTCACGCAACCGTTCACGGAACTCCTCTTTGGTCAGTCCTGCGAGGTCGAGGGCAGAGCCGTCAGATGGTGTGTTCTGCACATTCTCATAAGGACTCCAGTAGGCACGGCGGCGCACCTGGTTGATTGCCTCATAGGCTGCAGTCGTAGGACCATTCAGCTCATTCTCTGCCTCAGCCTTGATGAGCAGCACCTCAGCATAACGAATGATGGTGGTGTTCGTTGACTGTCCTGCGGAATTACCTGCTGAGGCAGGATTGGCATAGTTAAGCGAGTCAATATACTTACGGAAGCGGGGGATCGTGAACACGAAGTCCTCACCCGTATTCGGGTCATAGAGTCGTTTTGCCCATGAGCCGTCACGCCGCTGGTCACGAGGGTCTGTCTGCTCATAATACTTGTCGCTGGTAGCGAGGAGCACAGGCTCTGAGTTGCTCCAGTTCGTGGCGAAGGTACAGTGTCCTGACACATTACCGTTGATGGTGCGGTCGTGCTCGATGGAGAAGATATGCTCCGCACCATGTTTCTTGTCTACCGACCAGTTGTCGATGAACTTATCCAGCAGTTTGTACTTTCCGGAGTTAATCACCTTATTGGCATAGTCGATAGCTTTCTGATAATAGGCGTTTTGGTTTGCCTTTCCTTGTTCACTACTGGTCTGCGCCCATACGAGATAGACCTTGGAGAGCAGTGCTGATGCCGCAAGACTGGATGCCTTGCTGTCGAGGGTAGTATAGTCGGCGGGCAGACCCTCAGCGGCAGTCAGGTCAGCAACAATCTGCTCATACACCTCATCGACGCTGTTGCGGGCAGCCCCTTCTCCCTCACCGTCATGCAGTACGATGGGTACTCCTCCGAAATAGCGTACTAAGTTGAAGTACACAAAGCCACGGAGGAAACGCGCCTCGTTGATGTAGTTCTGCTTGGACTGCTCGTCGAGCCATGACTCATCCGTCACCTTGTCGATAACCACATTGGCACGGTTAATGGCGGTATAGTGTTCCTCCCAGGCATAGCTGACGAAGACATTGGTAGGCTGGACGGCAAAGTTGCTGAGTTCACGGATATGAGCCGAGTTCGTCTGTGCTCCCGCCTTCACATAGTCTGTCTGTAAGTCGTTGATATAGATGCTCTGGTTATTGAACATACCATAGAACCCATCCACGGTAAACTCCTGATAGACACCATTGATGGCTGTCTCTATATCCTCTTTGCTCTGATAGAAATTGTCCTTGTCGATAGAACTGATCGACTTCTGGTCGAGGTCAGCGCAACTGGTGAGCAAAAGGGTTGCGCCTAATATATATTGAGAATAATTCTTTTTCATAATTTGCGATGTTTCGATGTTCCGATATTCGATATTGCGATATTCGATGTTGCGTTACAGGGTGATGTTAAATCCAAACAACACCGTTTTGGCAGCAGGGTAGGCACCATAGTCCACTCCTTGGTAGAGGGCACTGGTCTCGTCGATGCCGTTGCGGTTTGCCTCTGGGTCATAACCGCTGTAGCTGGTGATGGTGAAGAAATTCTGCAGTGAGACATACAGCCGCAGCTTGGCATCTTTCGTGATCTGCGGGACGGGTAGGGTATAGCCCAGTTGGATGTTGCGGAACTTCAAATAGCTGGCATTCTCCACGAAACGGTCGTCGGCATAGATAGATGTCGCGCTGCTTGCCTTTTGGATGGTATTGCTCGGGTTGGTCACAGTCCAGCGGTTGGCAACCTCACCCAGTGGGTTGTAATAATAGCCATTACCACGGTCCAGACGACAGGCGAGTGCATTGAAGAGTTTGTTGCCATAGCTGCCGCTGAGGCTTACGAAGAGGTCCCAGTTCTTATAGGCAACCTTGGTATTGAAGCCATAGGTGAACGTCGGTTGGATATTCCCTAACACCACACGGTCTTGCTCATTGACGACACCGTCGTTATTGACATCCTCGAACTTCGGGTTACCTGGCTCTACCGTGGAGATCGTCTGTGCAGGAAGACTGCTGAGGTCCTCGTCAGACTGGATGATGCCCTTGAAGCGATAGCCATAGAAAGTACCGAGGGGCTCACCCACCTTCACGATCAGCGGGTTGATATACTGCAGTGTACCTACAGAGGCGAAGTCAGGCAGGAAATACTCAGAGTCGCCCAGGCTGGTCACCTCATTCTTGTTATGGGCGATATTACCGTTCACGTTCCATTTCCAGTTCTTATTGTCTATCAGCACACCGCCAATCTCCAGTTCCACACCCTTGTTCGTTACAGAGCCGACATTGCGCAGGACGGTAGAGAAACCAGTTACCTGCTCTACGGGAACATCCAGCAAGAGGTCGTTGGTCTTCTTGTAGTAAGCATCCAGCGTCACTGTCAGACGGTTCTGGAAGAAACCAGTGCTCAGTCCTATATTATAAGAGGTGGTTGTCTCCCATTTCAGGTCTTCGTTCGATTTGTTCTCGATGATATAGCTCGTCGCCTTCTGGTTGTTGATAATCACCGTACGGGGGACGATATTCGCCGCAAACTGGTAGTCACCAATCTCCTGGTTACCCACTGTACCGACAGAGGCACGCAGTTGGATGAAGTCGACACTCTTGCCTAAGTGGAGCCATTTCTCACGGTCGATATTCCAAGAGAGACCTAAGGAAGGAAACCATCCCCAGCGGTGGTTGTCGGCGAAACGGCTGCTGCCATCGGCACGCAGGGTCAGTGAGGCATTATAGCGTGAGTCATAGCTGTAGTTCACACGACCGATCCACGACTGCAGGGTGGAGATATAATGACTGCTGACAGAAGGCAGGGTGGTGGCAGCCGCTCCGAGGTTGTCATATCCCGTGGCATCATTGCTGAAACCGTAGGATGTCGTGGCGACACTGCTGCGGTCGGTACGCTGGGCGGTATATCCCAGCAGTGCGTTCAGGGAGTGTACGCGTTTGAACACATTGCTGTACGTTGCCGTATACTCTGTCTGCCATGTGGTGGTCTTTGTCTGACCCACGGAGGCATAGCCGTTATTGGCAAGTCCACCAGTGGTATAGGACGGAGCATAGTAGCTCTGACGGGTGTTGGAGATGTCAGCACCCAGACTTGCCTTCAGCTTCAGCTGTGGGATGACTGTCCACTCTGCGAAACCGGTACCGATGAAACGGGTGTTCTCAGTCTCTGCCTTGGTGTTCTCTAAGTCGCTGATAGGATTGCCCACGCGCCCGTTATAGATATCCACACTGGTGGGTGTCGGGTCGTAGTTGTACGTGCCGTCAGCATTGTAAATAGAGGTGTAGGGGGTGTGCGAGATGGCTGCCACCCAAGGACTGGGGGCAAACATACTGCCACTGTTGTCGGCAACGCCAGTCACCTTGTTATAGGCACCACTGGCATTGACACCCACCAGCAGGGTGGGGAAGATGTTGCGCTCATAGTTGGCACGACCCACATACCGCTTCAGTCCCGTACCCTTCACGATACCATCCTGACTCTTATAGCCACCGCTGATGCTGTATCGGGAGATCTCGTCACCGCCGACAAATGACAACTGGTGCTCCTGTGAGAAACCAGTGCGTAAGGCGGCATCCTGCCAGTCGTAGCTCTGGGTAGGGGTGTCGATACGATAGCCCACCTCACCATTGTCATACAGCTCGTTCCACAGTCCTACCCACTGCTGGGCATTCAGATAGTTCAGCTTCTTGCCGATGGTGCTCCATCCGAAGCTGGCGTTATAGTTGATGTTGTTACGACCGTGTGACCCCTTCTTGGTGGTGATGATGATCACACCGTTGGCACCACGGGTACCATAGATGGCGGTGGCACTCACGTCCTTCAGCACCTCGATGCTCTCAATATCCGCAGGGTTCAGGAAGGCGAGGGGGTCGAGGGTGGCATCACTCGTCTTGGCACCGGTACGGGTGGAGGCTGGGTCGTTATAGACGATGAAGCCGTCGATGACATACAGGGGCTCGTTACCTCCCGTGATGGAGTTACCGCCACGGATGCGGATGATGCTGGCGGCACCCGGCTGTCCACTGGTCTGGGTGACGTTAAGACCAGCCACGGCACCCTGCAGGGCACTCTCCACGGAGTTGTTCTGCTGGCGCAGCACCTCACTGCCCACACTGGAGATGGCACTGGTCAGTTCCAGACGTTTCTGTTCACCATAGCCAATCACCACCACCTCGTTCAGTCGGCTGGCATTGTCGCTCAGCAGGATGTCCACCGGCTCTGCGGCATCATAGACATCCACCTCCTGCGGGCGGTAGCCTACATACTGGACACTCAGGGTGAGGGGCAGTTCTACATTTGTCACCAGAGTGAAGTTTCCGTCCACGTCTGTCACGGCACCCAGTTCCTTACTCGACTTGGGGACAACGGAGGCTCCTATCAGTGACTCTCCTGTACGGGCATCAGCGATATGTCCCGTGATGGTGGTCTGTGCGGCTGACGGCAATACCGTAGCCAGCACTATTAGAAATAGTACTAATCTTGTTTTCATCTTTTTACCCTTTCCTATTATTATTTCTGTGCGAGGTCTTGCTGTTCGGTGAGGCGCAACTGTGCCGTCACCTCTTTCTGTGAAAGCTGCAAGAGACCGTACTCATGGACGTATTTGTTGCCATCGGTCAATATCCAGCGGACAAACTGGTTCAAAATGCCGTCGTGATGGTTGTATGACAGTCCTATCTTACCCGTGGGGATCTCTGCGAACTGCTGCTGCTCCAGCAACAGGATGATGTCGTCCAGACGAGCCTCGTCGAGTACCT
>Ga0247611_10005106_pt1 | contig 17691 bp, 21 predicted proteins | sample 177DNAGHGhighgp2_FD_192422 | JGI IMG/M metagenome (GOLD analysis project Ga0247611, IMG submission 192422) | Sheep rumen microbial communities from Palmerston North, Manawatu-Wanganui, New Zealand - 1770 DNA GHGhigh gp2 | ecosystem: Host-associated > Mammals > Digestive system > Stomach > Rumen... | reverse complement strand
GCCCATCATCAAATGATTAATTTCTATGCTTTTAATATAAACATCAAGGTTTAGTAAAACAATAATGAAACTGTGAAGTTTCAATTCTCTCAAATTTTTCATAGCATACTGACAAGAGATGCCGCTGCCAACGCAGCGGCATCTTGGTTGTAAGGCGGTTCGGCCGCTTCACTTGTTGTAGGTTTTTGACGGACTGCTGTTTGGGCTGCTAAACCTCCCCTTTTTACGCTATTCATTCAACTAACAAGTAACTTTGGTTGTTTCTTGTTGAAATTTGTATTTTTTTTCTTGAAAAAATTCTTGTAATACATAAAAAAATCTTAATTTTGCAAAGATAATAATAACACCTATAGAATCTACATTTCCTAATTTTGTTAATAATCTATTATGAGAAAATTGGTGACATTTGCTTTGTTCTTGGCTGTTGCTCTCACTTTATATGCAAAAGATGGAGACCAAATCACACTTGAGGCAGGTACTGCCAATGTGATATGGACATTGCCTTCAGCTTATTTCCAGACAGATTTCTCAGAAGTGACTGTGGAGGGAAAGCCATGGAATCAATGGTTGAAAGACCATGGTGATGACTATGTGAGGGATTGGCCTCAGGATAAGTTGAATTTTGAGGGTTATTTCATGACCCGTTTCAACAAGAAAACGAAGAAGAAAAGGGGAATGAATCTTCAGAACACTAATCCCAATGACGCCTATCGCATGATTATCCACTTGAAGGAAGTGGATATGGGCAGTATAGGTGGCGGAGTCACTGCAAGGGTGTTCTTGGGCGCTTTTGCCAGTAAAGCCGGTGGAATCACCTTGGAAAACGGTTATATTGACATCCTTGAAAACAAAACGAACAAGGTGGTTTGCCGTTTGTCATACAAGAAAGTGAAGGGAGACGGCGGACTGAGCATGAGTTCTCAGTTTGTGCTTGTTTTTGAGGACTTGCATGATGAGGTTATCGGTTTCGCCGAGCGTTTCAAGGACAAGCAGATGCCAGAGACTTATGCAAGTAAGGTGGATTATGAAACACCAAATACGCAAATTGCTGAGCCCCAGGTGGCAGTCGAAAGCCAGTCACCCGCAACGCAACGTGAGCAGTTGGAAGCCCAGGCCACGCCAAAGAAAGAGGGTGGAAAGTCCTCCAAGACTAAGGCTGTTCCTGCCACTAAAGTTCAGTCCAAACCCACTGCCAAGTCTTCTGCAAAATCAGAACTCCAGCCTGCAACACAACCTCAGACACCTGTTTCAGCCTCAGGTTCACAAATGGTTTCGGTGAAGTTGAAGACGGGAACGACCATTAATGGTGTGATGAAGAGTTTCGACCCCTTGGACAAGATTGTCGTGGTTATAGCAGGTCAGGAAACGACGATACCGATGTCTAAAGTAGAAAAAGTAGAGATGGCAGACAATACTCCTACACCTGTGCAGCAGGTTAACACATCTTCTCCTGTCGTCTCCTCTGGTTCAAATGCATCATCATCTATTGTGTCGTCCAATTCCTCTTTGGGAAACCAGAAACTGTTAGCCACCGACAACGGCAACTATTCGGAGAGAATATCGATAACCATCGGCAACACCCCCGTAGAGATGATATTGGTGCGTGGTGGCCGCATGAATATGGGGTATGACGGCAGTGGCAGCCTCAAGATGCACAGTGAGCCTGTGCATGAGGTGGAAGTCACTTCATTCTACATCAGCACACAGCCATTGTCCGCCTCTTTGGTTAATCAATTTGTCAACAGCAAGAATATTGACGGCAAGGGGAGCGAACCGGCAGAGGTGAGAATGTATGAAGATGTGGAAAAAATCATATCGTCAATTGCCAGCCAGACCGGACGCCCATTGAGGTTGCCCACAGAGGCCGAATGGGAATATGCAGCTTGTGGCAACAGCCAGAACACGATTTTCAGCATCGCTTCTGGCAAGCGTACTGCTTATGAGTGGTGCAGTGACTTCCTTGATGACTTTCCTGAAGATGGGGCTGTGCTGACCGACCCCACAGGTCCGCTGAGAGGCAAGGAGCATGTCATCCGCGCTTTCAACAACAAACGTGGAAAATTTGACCGCAGCAATAAAATCGATGAGGATGAGGCCTACCTTGGTCTTGTCAGACTAGTGTTGAAAGCTAAAGATATTAGATAATTCCTTATTTTCTAACTTAATTTCTTTGATTATGAAAAAAACATTTAAAATGATGCTTGCAGTGGCCATGCTGTTCACTGTAACGCTGAGTGCCAACGCACAATTCTCAAGTAGTGGCGGCGACCGTGTGCCCGACCGTTTTCACATGGGTATCAGGGGTGGTCTCACATCCAATAGTTGGACACACTATGATCCCCTCCTTTTCCCCACAGGAGGAATTGCTCTTGATTTCCAAGTGGCTCCAGTGCCCATTTTCCTGGGAATTGGAATGAACTATGCAAATCTTGGTTTTAAATATGATTCTTATGGTGATACAGAAACAGTTGATGCTCACAGCATTCACATGCCCCTTACCGCCAGTTACCATATCAATGTGGCTCCCAATCTGTTTATCAATCCGTTTGCAGGCCCATTCTTCTCCTATGATCTAACAGATATTGAAGACGAAGACGATATTGATGATTCTCGTTTCAATTATGGATTCCGTGTCGGTTGTGGCATGAACTTCGGACGTCTGACCTTTGACCTTGGATACGACCTTGGTTTGAAGAATTTTGGTAACAGTGATCACAGTATTAAGACAGGAACTCTGTTCATGACTGTTGGTTTCAACTGGGCAGGCAGCCGTTAAGCCAAATTGTCGAGACATAACTATTAGGGAGGTCTGTTCATGGGGACAGACCTCCTCTTTTCATTTTTTATCAAGCTGCAGACAAACCGCTGATAGTTCTTTGGGGCATTTTTGCAAGAATAATTTTGCATGTTAAATTAGGTCTTTCCTATCTTTGTTAACGCGAAGATAAGTTGCACCTCGGTAATACAAAAATCAAAAAATTGCTTTTTTGTTTTGTATTGCTCTCGGTTTGCACTATCTTTGCACTTTATTATATAACGGATACCAATGTTTAAAGGGGGTGAAATCATCCTAAAAACTGACTATTATAAAACATGAAATATGCTTTAGTGACAGGCGCTTCCAGAGGGATAGGCAAGGCCATCTCATTGCGTTTGGCTGCAAAGGGGATACCTGTCGTTGTCAATTATCTGAAAAACAAGGATGCTGCAGAGGCCGTAGTAGCCCAAATTCAGGAGGCTGGTGGGATGGCGGAGTTGTTGCCATTCGATGCCTCTCAGCCCAGTGAGATAGAGAAAGCCCTGGATGCTTGGGAGGAAGCACATCCTGATGACCATATCTATATTTTGGTGAACAATGCCGGCATCCGGCGTGACAACGTGATGTTCATGATGTCGGATGACGAATGGCATAGTGTGCTCGACACCACACTCAACGGTTTCTTTTATATCACACGGCGGTTGCTCAAGCACATGATGCCCAGAAAACGAGGTGGGAGAATCGTCAATGTCGCCTCCTTGTCAGGATTGAAAGGACTGCCGGGACAAACCAATTACAGCGCAGCCAAAGCGGCTCTTATAGGTGCCACCAAGGCTCTTGCTCAGGAGGTGGCTCCAAGGGGTGTCACCGTCAATGCCATTGCCCCGGGCTTCATCGAGACAGATATGACCAAGGACCTTGCAGAAGAGGAACTGAGAAAACTCATCCCCATGGGGCGCTTTGGCAAACCCGAGGAAGTGGCTGCTTTGGTTGAATTCCTTGTTTCCGATGGGGCAGCATACATAACAGGAGAGGTAATCAATATCAACGGTGGCTTATATACATAACAGATGGCAAGAAGAGTTGTAATAACAGGAATGGGAATCTGGTCGTGTTTAGGGACAGATATCAATACCGTTAAGGATTCTCTGTATTTTGGGAAGTCTGGTATCGGTTTTCAACCCGAGCGTCTGGAATATGGCTATCGTTCTGGATTGACAGGCATTGTAGAGGAACCCGTCATCACGAAGCAGATGTTGGACCGCCATACCCGTGCCGGTATGTCGGAAGAGGCCCGGTATGCCTACATGGCCAGCAAACAAGCATTCACGCAGGCAAATATGGATGACCAATATCTTCGGGAGAATGAAGTGGGTTGTATTTTTGGAAACGACTCCTCAGCCAAACCTGTGATTGAGGCATCCAAAATCATGGATGAGAAGCACGACTCAGCCATGTTGGGCTATGGACTGATATTCCAATCGATGAACTCAACCGTGAACATGAACCTCAGCACCATCTTCCGTTTGCGTGGCGTCAACTTCACAGTCAGTGCGGCGTGTGCCAGCGGAAGCCACTCGATAGGATTGGGGTATATGTTGATTAAACAGGGGTTGCAGGAGATAGTGCTTTGCGGAGGAGCTCAGGAGACGAACTATTACTCCATGGCTTCATTTGATGCACTTGGAGCCTTCTCTGTCAGGATGGACGAGCCCGCCAAAGCCAGCCGACCATTCGACAAGGACAGAGACGGTCTGATACCGAGTGGTGGTTCCGCAGCCCTGGTGTTGGAAGACTACGACCATGCCGTTGCCCGTGGAGCCGATATCCTGGCAGAAGTTGTGGGATATGGATTCTCCAGCAATGGGGGCGGCATATCTGAGGCAAGCGATGCTGGCAGCGTGACAGCGATGTCGAGAGCCATCAAAGACGCAGGCATAGCACTTGATGACATTGACTATATCAATGCCCATGCCACCTCCACCCATCAAGGAGACATGTATGAGGCCATTGCCCTCAACAAACTGTTTCACGGACAGAGGGCATTGATCAGCAGCACGAAGTCCATGACCGGACATGAGTGCTGGATGGCGGGTGCAAGCGAGATAGTGTATTCCATCATCATGATGCAGAATAATTTTGTTGCGCCCAATATCAATTTTGAAAATCCTGACGAGTATTCGGAAAAAATCAACATCACACCAAAGACAGTGGAGATGGAGGTCAACACGGTCCTCAGCAACTCCTTTGGGTTTGGTGGAACCAATTCTGCATTAGTCATCAAAAAATTCAGATAAATAATTGTCATGACGAAAACCATGTATCAAGCCTTATAGATGACTTTAATGGTTTAAATGAAGAAAACTAAATGAGATTAAGTCCCGCATTACAGAAAAAATATACAAAGGAACAATTATCTGCTCGTGATGCACAGCGACTGGCTGAGTTCATCGCGTGGGGACCTGTTGTTTTCCAAGCCTCACGATTGATGTTGAAGTTCGGCATTCTTGACCTGATACGAGATGCGGAAGAAGGACTGACGAGGCAGGAAATCGTTGAGAAAACCCAATTGTCGGACTATGCGGTGAAATGTCTTTTGGAGGCATCACTATGCATTGGAACGATATTGGTGAACCCTGAGACAGAAAGGTTTACCATTTCCAAGACGGGATGGTTTTTGATTAATGACCCTGCCACCCGTGTGAATATTGACTTCAACCATGATGTCAACTACAAGGGATGGTTTGATTTGGAAGCGTCATTGCTCAATGGAAGACCAGAGGGACTGAAACAATGGGGAGACTGGCCCACCGTGTATGAGGGACTGTCAAGTTTGCCCGGTCAGGTACAGAAAAGTTGGTTCGGATTTGACCATTTTTACAGCGATTCGTCTTTTCCCGAGGCTCTGAGAATCATTTTCGACGAGTGCCATGTCCGGTCGTTGTATGATGTAGGAGGCAATACAGGAAAGTGGGCCCTGCAATGTGTTGGTTATGACAAGGATGTGGAAGTCACCATTTTGGACTTGCCCCAGCAGATTAAGATGATGCGGGAGAACATCGCTGGAAAGGAGGGCGAGGACCGCATCAAAGGATACGGCATCAACCTCCTGGATGAGACTGCAACCTTTCCAAAACGTGACGGAGGGCTTGATGCCATTTGGATGAGCCAATTCCTCGATTGTTTCAGCATGGAGGAAATCGTGGGGATACTGAAGCGCGCCAAGGCTGCCATGACCTCGCAGACACGTGTCTACATCATGGAGACGTTATGGGACAGGCAGAAATATGAGCCAGCGGCCTTCTGTCTGACGATGACCAGCTTGTATTTTACAGCAATAGCCAACGGCAATTCGAAGATGTATAATACAGAAGACATGGAGACTTGTATTGACGCAGCCGGACTGAAAATAGAGAGAATTGTTGACCATTTGGGACAGGGTCATTCCATTTTGATGTGCAAACTCAAATAAATAATATTTTGATAAAAATGACAAGAACAGAAATTGAAGAGAAAGTACGGGAATTCCTGATAGAGGATCTCGAAATTGATGAGGAAAAAATCACTGTCGATGCCAAACTGAAAGACGACCTTGGAATAGACAGTCTTGATTTTGTTGATATCGTTGTTATCGTTGAAAAGAAATTCGGATTTAAAATCAAACCCGAAGAAATGGCCAATGTGCTCACATTCAGCCAATTCTGCGACTATATTGAGAGCAAGGTAGGGTAATCGCGGTTATGCTTTCTCACGAGGATTGGAAGGGAAATACAGGAGGCACCACATGGATGCAGAGAACGCTGATAGGTTTTGTAGGATTTGTCGGCATTCGTCCTATTTATGTCATTATGGGACTATTTGTGGCGCCTTTCTATATGCTTTTCAATCATAAGGGCTATACCTCGATTTATCATTATTTTCGCAAGCGACAGGGATTCGGGTGGTGGAAATCATTCCGTTACTCCTATCTCAACCACTATCGGTTTGGACAAATCATCATCGACCGGTTTGCAGCTTACGCCGGCTGCAAGTTTCAGTTCGAATTGGAAGGAAACGACATCTTCCTTGACCTGATGAGTGGAGATGAGGGAGTCATCATTCTCAGCAGCCATGTGGGTAACTATGAGCTGGCAGGATACTCTTTTGCTGCGACTGAAAAGCGGTACAATGCCCTCGTCTTTTCCGGTGAGACAAAGACCGTGATGGAGAACCGCAACCGCATGCTCTCCAAAAACAACATCAAGATGATACCTGTCAGTGAGGACATGTCACATGTCTTCCTCATGAATGCAGCGTTGGCAGACGGAGAGGTGGTCAGCATACCGGGAGACCGTATCTTTGGTTCCCGCAAAAGTGTGGTGTGTGATTTCATGGGAGGACAGGCATCCTTTCCTTTAGGTCCATTTTCCCTTGCTGTTCAAAGAGAGGCACCAACAATGGCCATCTTCGTGATGAAGGAGTCGGCATACAAATACCAGGTCTTTATTAGGAGAATAGCGACAGACGATACAGTCAAAATGGACAAGAAAACAAAAACAGGAAGGATGGTGCAGTCCTTTGCCAAAGAACTGGAAGACATTCTGCGGCGATATCCCGAGCAATGGTTTAACTATTATGAATTTTGGCATGACGGGCCCAACCAATCTTAATGAGATAGACGTCTTGACGCTGTTGCCACAACGCCGGCCGTTTGTGATGATTGACCACCTGACACATTGTGACCAGGTGCTGACAACCACCACTTTGGAGGTGCGTGAAGACAATCTCTTCGTGGAAGGCGACCATCTCAATCCGTGTGCGTTGGTGGAAAACATCGCCCAGACATGCGCAGCAAGGATGGGGTATATCAACAAATATGTGTATCAGGGAGAAGTGAAATTGGGCTTTATTGGCGGCATCAAAAACTTTTGCTTGCAAAGACCTGCTGTTCTGGGTGAAACTCTCACCACGACAATAGAGGTGATAGAAGAGGTCATGCAGATGATACTTGTGAATGCCTATGTCAGGGTTGGTGATGAAACCATTGCTACTGCAGAGATGAAAATAGCCCAAACCGATATAGAAGTGGGAAAAAGTGATGAATGAGGAGATCATACTGAAAGCCAGTAAGGAGTTTGACATCCGTTTCAGTGAGGTAGACTCCATGAATGTGGTATGGCATGGTTCATACCCGCTGTATTTCGAAGATGCGCGAGAGGAATTCGGAAGGAAATACAAGTTGGAATATCTTAGGATAGCGGAGTTTGGCTATTATGCGCCATTGGTGGATATGCAAATCCACTACAAGAAACCCCTTGCTTATCAGATGAAACCGCGCATAGACATCATCTACCGTCCAACAGAAGCTGCCAAGATAGTGTTTGATTATGAAATCTACAACACGGAGACGGATGAACTGATGGCAACAGGCAGAACCGTGCAGGTATTCATGGACAAGAATTATCAGCTGGTTTGGATTACACCGGATTTCTATCAGGAATGGAAACGGATGTGGAATTTGATTTGAAAAAGAAAACTAATATACGAAACAACTAAAAAACCAACAACAGAAAAGATGAAAGAATTGACTAATGAATTGAAGGAACATATCATCGATGTCCTCAATCTTGAGGAGATGACTCCTGAGGATATAGACAACGACGCACCCTTGTTCGGAGAAGGACTGGGGCTGGATTCAATTGATGCATTGGAACTGATAGTGATGCTTGAGAAGGTATATGGCATCAAAATCAAAGACCCTTCCGCAGGAAAGGAGATTTTCAAATCAGTCAGTACAATGGCTGAGTTTGTGGAGAAAAACAGAGTTAAATAATCATATTCATACCCCATGACAGGGCAAATAGTAATAACGGGTGCAGGCATCGTCTCAGCCATTGGCAATAATATGGCTGAGACAGTCCGCTCGTTATGCTCGGAGAAGACCGGGGTCGGCATCCTGCGACACCTCAATACCACACATAAGGAATTTCCTGTGGGGGAGGTAAAGATGAGCGACGATGACATGAAACGTCTTCTCCATATCTCTGATGAGCCGACCACAAGGACTGCCTTGATGGGCATGCTCGCCATCAAAGAGGCTCTTGAGGCAGCATCTCTCTCAGAAAGAGAAGGCCTCAGCATCGCATTGGTGTCAGGGACAACTGTCGGTGGTATGGATAAGAGTGAGCAATATTATCTGGACTATTTGGGAAATGATTCCCGAAATGAGTATATCAAGGCCCATGACTGTGGAGCAACAACAGAAATGATGGCCGATTATTTCGGGGGCTTCTCGTTGGTGACAAGCATTTCCACAGCTTGCTCTTCTGCAGCCAATGCCATCATCATGGGAGCCAATCTCATCAGAGGCGGAATCGTGGACATGGCTGTGGTAGGAGGAGCAGAGTGTCTGACGAAATTCCATCTCAATGGTTTCAATTCCCTCATGATTCTTGACCATGAGCAATGCAAGCCTTTTGATGCCTGCCGGGCAGGACTGAATCTGGGTGAAGGTGCTTCCTTCATCGTGATGGAGACCGCAGAGTCGGCACAAAAGAGAGGGGCGCATGTGATGGCGGTGTTGAGCGGTTATGGGAATGCCAGTGATGCCTATCATCAGACGGCATCCAGCGACCAGGGCGATGGCGCCTATCTTTCCATGCAAAAAGCATTGAATATGGCTGGACTGCAACCAGAGGACATTGATTATATCAATGCGCATGGAACTGGGACCCCCAACAACGACATGAGTGAGAGCCAAGCCCTCTTGCGTGTCTTCGGCGAGCACATGCCTCTGGTATCCTCGACCAAGGGGATGACAGGTCATACTACCAGTGCCTCAGGGGCGGTGGAGACAACCATTTGCCTGATGGCTTTGCAGCATGGCATTGTTCCTGTCAACTATGGGTGGAAAACACCGATGGAAAACGGAATCATCCCATCGATGTCTGTCAAAGCAGAGAACCCCCTACGGCATATCATGTGCAACTCTTTTGGTTTTGGAGGAAACGACTCCAGTCTGATTATTTCAAGATACGACCATGAGCAATAAGGTATTCATCAAAACAGCAACACAAATCTCCATCCAGCAGCCGCTCAGCGAAAAATGGATGGAGTGTCCTGCCATATATGATGAACCATATACCAGAAGCATCGAACCGAATTTTCGTGACTGGATGGGGTTGATGGAATCAAGAAGAATGGGGAAAATCCTGAAAAGGGCATTGGTGACAGCAACAAAGGCTATGGATGATGCTGCCGTTCCCCAACCAGATGCTATCATCACGGGAACAGGACTGGGCTGTATTGAAAACACGGAAGTGTTGTTGGAACAACTTTTCAATGAGGGAGAGGAAATGCTCAAGCCCACTTGTTTCATGCAGTCCACACACAATACCATCAGTTCGCTGATTTCCATCAACAGGAAATGCCACGGCTACAATTCTACTTACAGCCACAAAAGTGTCTCCTTTGAAAGTGCCCTGATGGATGCTTTCTTACAGATAAGATTGGGGGATATCCAGACCGCACTTGTCACTGGTAATGATGAGATGACACCATCTTATTTCAAAATACTGCAACGAATAGGTTTTTTAGGTCAAACAGGTCAGGTGACTGCCGGAGAGGCCTCTGCGGCGATGGTGCTGACCACAACCCCTGCGGATGCATTGTGTATGCTGAAAAATGTGAGGTTATCTTATAAAATGCCACAGCCAGACGGTCTGCCAAAAGATGTTGACGCAATCATGGTAGGTACCAATGGCTGTGAGAACAACGACCGTGTGTATAAGCAACTGGCAGAATTGTGCCCAAAAGTTCCCTTGCTTCACTACAAACACATTTTTGGAGAAAGCTATACGGCATCTGCATTAGGAATATACGCATCCGCCCACATCTTGAAACGAGGTGAGGCACCCGTTTTCATGAGATGTGAGAAATGCAACCAACCACTTCCCGTTTCACGATTGCTTTTTGTCAATCATAGCGACGGAAAGTGTTTTTCATACGTGTTGATGAGTTCAATAAATAACGAGCAGGCGATATGAGGTTGTTAAACGATATGTTCTCTGTCAGCAAATGGAGTGATGACCGCATTCAAATCCAGATGAACGCAGGCCATCCCATTTATCAAGCTCATTTCCCTGGAAATCCCATCACACCGGGGGTATGTATAGTAAAGATAATCGGCGAACTTTTAGGTCAGATGTTCAAATGTGATGTTTCGTTGACCAAGATAGTCAATCTGAAATTCATTGCCCCCATCTCGCCTGTGTCTTATCCTGCAATCGACATCGTGTGGACTGCAGCAGAGAAAAATGCCGAGGAGGTGAAAGCCAAAGGTGCCATCATGTCGAATGACAAGATGTTGACCAAGTTTTCACTCGTATTCAACGAAGTCAAGTAAAAGCAAATCGCATGATGGATAAAGTGAAGATGAAACTGATCTATCCGAAGTGGAAGAAACTTCCAGGACAGACAACGTTTAATTTGCCGCCCCATGGACCCGTGGCATTTGCGGGAACATTGCCGGAATATGTGGATGTATCGTTTACAGACGAGAACGTGGAACCCATTGATTTCAACGAGGAATGCGATATTGTCGCATTGTCCATGATGCTTTCCACACAGGTGAAGCGCGGTTGGGAAATAGCAGAGGAATATCATAAGCGCGGCAAATTGGTCATGGCTGGAGGAATCTCCTCCATGCTTCATGCAGAGGAAATGGTCGACCATGTGGACTGCCTTTTTCTCGGAGAGAGCGAAGGCCGCATGGAGGGAGTGATGCAGGATTTCCTTCGGGGGGAGTTGAAAAAGGTTTACAACTTCATGGCGCAGCTGCCACCGATAGAGACGGTGGGAAAATGTCGACGCGACCTTTACAAACGTGAGCTTTACAACCATAAGGGTGTGCAGATGGTGGATTTGTTTCATGCCTCGCGTGGCTGCAGATACAGTTGTTACCCATGTGCCGTCAGTTATCTTGGTGGAAGGAAATTCCGGCCAAGACCGATTGACAAGGTGGTGGAAGACATGGCATCAATCAACAACAACAGGTTGTTTATTGTTGACAACTCCTTGGCCCAGGACAAGGAGTGGGAGAAAGAGTTGTTTCGTGCGATAGCTCCATTGAAGAAGAAATGGATAAGCCATACGATAGAAGACGATGATGAGGTGCTGTCTTTGGCCTATGATGCGGGTGCATGGTATGTCTACCAGGCCATATACGACACGAGTGATTACATCAGGGAGCGTGTCAGGCGTTATCATGACCATGGAATCGGTGTTGAGGGAACCATCTTGCTGGGACTCGACAATCAGACAGTGGATGACTGCAAGCGCCTGATAGACTTTTTGGGAGAGATAGACTTGGATTTGGCAGAGTTTACCATCCTTACCCCATTCCCTCATACGAAGACCTATGATGATTTTCTGCGGCAGGGACGTATTTTTGATTTCGACTGGAATCATTACAATGCTGGGCAGGTGGTATTCCAGCCCAAGCAAATGACTCCCGAGGAACTGCAGGACATCTATGACTATGCCTGGCAATCTTTTTATAAGAACGAGACTCAGGAACAAAAAATGTTCAACCTCTTTTGTAAGGTTGCTCTCCGTGAGATGGAGGACGGCACATATAAGCCGAGAGACCGAAGGCTTGCCAACCGAAGTTTCGGCAGGGAGGTGAACCGTTCAAAGCGCAATGTCAATTTGTAAGGAGAAGAAGGATGAAGGTACCCAAGGAATACTATGATGAAGTCTTTCATTTTGAAGACAGATGGGGTTTGCCCTCGGCATGTGGCCTGAAAATAAGGCATCATGATGGCAAGGCCTATGTCATTGTGACGGAATTGTATCAGGAGAATCCAGGCACCAGCATCACCTATGCGGGTGAAACACTTGTGGAGCAAATCTGCAGCGCAAAGCAGTTGGACCCGTCACAAATAGTATATATTGAATGTGCTCCAGACACCAACTCCAAACTGTCGTTTTATGATGAGGAGTATTTCATGGTGGATTTCGGGGCCGATTTGCGACATCGGTATCATCAGTTGGACGCTGATGAAGTAAAAAAGATTTTGCAATAATAACGTGAGCCTATGGTATATGTGTTGGCAGACAACATCATCTCCCCATTGGGAATGAGCTCAGAAGAGAATTATCATGCCGTCAAATCAGGGCAAACTGCCTTGAGGCAATATTCTGATGGGGTGATGATTCCAGAGACTTTCACAGCCTCACTGATGAGCCATGACCAGAAAGAAGGGTTGCGGATGGATGGAACAACACCTTTTGAAGCCATGGTGACAGCATCGGTCAAAAGGGCTTTGGAGGAAACAGCTATCGACCTGGCTCATGAAAGCGTGGCTTTTGTGCTCAGCACCACCAAGGGCAATATCGAGTTGTTGTCGCAAGACAATGAGCATCAAGATGATTTGTATCTGGGAACCTCTGCCCGCCATATAGCAGAATCCGTGGGCATTCAGTCCACACCTGTGGTGGTCTGCAACGCCTGCACTTCTGGAGGAGGAGCCATCCTGTTGGCCTCACGTCTTTTGGAATGTGGGCTTTATGATTATGCGGTTGTAAGCGGTGCCGAATGCCAGTCTCCTTTTATCATTTCAGGATTTCAGTCTCTCAAGGCGTTGTCGCCAGAAGCATGCAGGCCGTTTGACCTGGAGAGGATGGGACTGAATCCAGGTGAGGCTGCAGCAACGATGGTGCTTGGCAGGAAACCGCTCCATGGCGGTTGTTGGGCAATCAATGCGGGATGCGTCAGAAATGATGCCTACCATATCAGTGCGCCATCAAAGAATGGAGAAGGTGCTTTCTTGGCATTGAAATCCATAACTGAGAAGGAGGATTTGGAATCCCTTGCGTTCATCAATGCCCATGGTACGGCAACGATGTTCAACGACCAGATGGAATCGGTGGCCATTGAGCGTGCCGGACTGGGACAGGTTCCTGTCTTCGGACTTAAAGGATATTATGGGCATACGATGGGTGCTGCAGGCATATTGGAGACCATCATCTCCATGAAGGCATTGGATGATGAGACCGTCTTGGGAACCAAGGGCTTTGACGAGCTGGGTGTTTCCGGTAGGATAAGTCTGTCGCCGCACAACCAACATACAGAAAAGAAAGCCTTTGTCAAAATGCTCTCGGGTTTTGGTGGCGGAAATGTGGCCTTATGGGTAACCCAGCATCAAGAGAGAGACGAACAAAAGCCATTGCCTTCCTTTACTGTTGCACATCATGTCACCATATCCCCCAAGGGAGTATGGATAGACGGAAGACAGTGGGGTGACGGTGGTGAGGGACCGTCGTTGTTGTCTGAAATCTATAAAAAAGAGATTGGCGACTATCCCAAATACCACAAGATGGATGTCCTGAGCCGTTTGGGGTTCGCTGCTTCCGAATTGTTGCTGAATGCGGAGGGAGAAAGGATGGCTGAGGCGAGGGAAGACCGTGCCGTTGTCTTTTTCAATCGCAGTTCATCCATTTGTGCAGACAAGGCTTATCTTGAGACCATTGCAGACAAGGAGAACTATTTTCCCAGTCCGTCGCTGTTTGTGTATACGCTGCCCAATATCGTCACTGGAGAGATAGCCATCCGCAACCACTATCATGGCGAGACATCGTTTTATGTGATGGACCAACGTGATGAAGACATGATGGGAAGAGTCGTTCAGGCATCTTTCTGCGACGGTATGACCAAGAGCATCTTGGGTGGATGGTTGGATTATGAGGATGATGCGCATTTTATGGCCGACATCTTCTTGTATGTGGTTGATTAAAAGGAGAACTAAGTGATGTGGAGATTGTTGTGTTTTTCTGTCGTACAGTGCATCCTTTTGGTGGGAGGTCAGGTGTTGCTGAAATTCTCCATGATGCGGATGCCGGCATTCAGCTGGTCGAAAACCTTTTGGCTGGGGCTTCTGACCAATTGGCAGTTTGCCCTTTGCGGTCTCCTCTTTGGCGCGGCATCATTGCTGTGGATGTATATTGTGAAAACGTTCCCTTTCAGCATGGCCTATCCAATGATCAGCCTAAGCTACGTTTTTGGAATGTTTGCCGCCATGTTTTTTTTCCATGAGGATATATCCCTCATCAGATGGATGGGCGTGGCATGTATTATTATTGGATGTGTTTTAATTGCAAAATAATGAAAAGGATAAAACTATTGATATTGATGGTGATGGTTGTCTGCGTGCATTCTTATGTGCATGCCCAGACCGTCAACGAAGCAGAAGTCAAGCAGAAAATCAATCAGGCTGCGGCAGCATTGAACACCATGCAGTGTGATTTCATACAGACCAAGCATTTGAGGATGTTGAATGACAAAATGGTTTCAAAGGGCAAAATGTATTACCAGAAATCCGACAAACTGAGGTGGGAATACGTCACCCCCTATGCCTATGTCTTCATACTCAACAAAGACAAGGTGCTGGTGAGGAACAAGGGAAGAAATGATGTGATAGATGTCAACAGAAACAAAGTCTTCAAGGAGGTGGCGCGCATCATGATGAGCAGCGTGGTGGGCAACTGCCTTTCCGACGAGAGGAATTTCAAGACCAGCATCAGCGAGAGCCAAACAGAATGGTTGGCCACGATGCTTCCTCTGAGAAAAGACATGAAACAGATGTTTCAAAAGATAATCCTGCATTTCAGCAAGCAGAAATCTTATGTGGTGAAAGTTGAGCTGTTTGAGAAGAACGGCGACCATACCACCATTGATTTGAAGAATGTCAGATGTAATGACGCCATCAGCGCTAATACGTTTGTTGTCAATTAGTCTGGGATTGCTTCTTGCTGAACCATCGCAAGCCCAGAACCTTCTCCCTTCTGAAGAGGGAGACAGATGCCGCTATGAGGTCACCATCCAGATGGACAAAGGCTATTTCAGTGGTGTGTGTGCCATGTTGAATGAGGGAAAAATCATTCAGGGCAGCATATTCAATGAGTTTGGCATCACAGCGATAGATTTCTCCTATGATACGGCCAAGAAGAAGGTTCGTCTGCACACTGTTTTCAAGATGATGAACAAATGGTATATCAGAAGAGTGCTTAGAAAGGATTTGGCATATCTGATTGATGGACTGAAGACAGGTGAAACCCAATATGTGAACAAAAGACACCATATCACCTATCGACTGGTTCCCGCCAATACAAGTGAGCCAGAAGATTCAGATGAATGAGATGACAGACAAGGAAAGACAGAAGCAATTGCTTCACGACAGAGGTATTTGTGTGGTTATCCCTACATACAACAATGTGGGGACGATTGCATCTGTTGTCGGAAAAACATTGCAGGAATGTCGTGATGTCATCGTGGTGAATGATGGTTCTACAGATGGTACGGAAGAAGTGCTGCGTGAAATTGGTGGCGTGACGGTGGTCGACAGCCATCCTAACAAGGGCAAGGGCCACGCATTGAGAAAAGGTTTCGAAAAAGCCCTTCAGATGGGATTTGCTTATGCCATCACATTAGATGGTGACGGTCAGCATTACCCAGAATGCATCGGAGACTTTTTGGAAGCCAACAGAGAGCATCCCGGAGCATTGATTGTGGGAAGTCGGAACTTGGAGGGGGTGGAGCGCTCAAAAGGAAGTGCATTCGCCAATCGGTTCTCTAATTTCTGGTTCTATGTCCAGACCGGAAAATGGCTTTCCGACACCCAGACGGGCTATAGGCTTTATCCCATCAAGAAAATCCCTGGTTTGTCGTTGATTACGTCACGCTATGAAGCCGAATTGGAGATGCTTGTTCTGTGTTCGTGGCATGGGGTGAAGTTGGTTCCTATTCCCATCGATGTTTATTATCCTCCAAAAGAAGAGCGGGTAAGCCATTTCCGTCCTTTCAAGGATTTTGCACGGATTAGTTTGTTGAACACAATCTTGTGCGTATTGGCAGTTGTCTACGGACTGCCCCTGCGCATCGGACGTTTTCTGATGAAGTATGTCCGCACCTATTTTTCTTTGATTTTCTTCATCATTTTGTCTCTTTTTGTCATTACGCCAGGTGTTTGGCTGTATGTGAAGAGTGGAAAGATGACAGAGCATAAGAGGAGGAAACTTCATGTCATGCTGCAAAAAATCGCCCAGTTTATTATGATTAAATGCGGCATACCGGGGACAAAATTCTCCTACAAAGTGGCAGAAGGTGTGTCGTTCGACCAGCCCCATGTGATTATTTGCAATCATCAGTCGCATCTTGATTTGATGTGCCAGTTGATATTCACACCCAATGTGGTTTTCCTCACCAACAATTGGGTATGGAACAATCCCTTCTATGGGTTCATCATCCGCAATTCGGAATATTATCCCGTCGCAGAAGGTATTGAGCAGTTGCTGCCACAGTTGAAATCATTGGTTGACAGAGGATACAGCATTGCCATATATCCTGAGGGGACGCGGTCGAAGGATTGCAAAATAGGACGTTTCCACAAAGGAGCCTTCTATGTCGCGGAGAAATTGGGCGTTGATGTTTTGCCCATGTGTTTGTATGGTCCGGGGAAAGTGCTGCCCAAGAAGACTTATACGCTGCTGAAGAGTCCCATTTATATTGAGGTTGACCATCCTATTTCGCAGGAAGAACTGAGAAGCATGGGTGATTGCAGGCAGCAGGCTTCGATGATGCGTAAAAGATATGTGAGAAGGTATGAGGAAATATGCAATAGAATAGAGCAGAATGTCTAAGGGGAAAGTGGTTATCATAGGAAGTGGTCTTGGCGGACTCTCTTGTGGAGTTCTGCTGGCAAAGAATGGCTACGATGTCACTGTGCTTGAGCAGGGTGCCCAGATAGGTGGCTGCCTGCAGTGTTTTACCCGTCAGAACGCTAAGTTTGAGACAGGTATGCATTTTATCGGGAGTGCGGCAAAAGGCCAAACCCTCGACCGGCTCATGAACTATCTGGAAATCAGGAAAGACGTCAGGTTGGCAGAATTGGACCGTA
>Ga0247611_10005105_pt1 | contig 17691 bp, 24 predicted proteins | sample 177DNAGHGhighgp2_FD_192422 | JGI IMG/M metagenome (GOLD analysis project Ga0247611, IMG submission 192422) | Sheep rumen microbial communities from Palmerston North, Manawatu-Wanganui, New Zealand - 1770 DNA GHGhigh gp2 | ecosystem: Host-associated > Mammals > Digestive system > Stomach > Rumen... | reverse complement strand
CGGACAGTTGAACTGATATTGGGATGTGCCGTTGTCAAAGAAACCTTGCTTGCTTTCTCCAAGGAAACCTGTCAGTATGTTATAAATCCTGTCAAACATATACACTACTATAATACAAACAATTCTTGGAAAAAACAAAAACGCACCACAAGTTAATGTGATGCGTTAAATGCTATATGTTTTAGGATTAATTTTCCCCAAATAAATCGGACGGTATGGCAACTATCCTAGGATTATCATAATCAACATCAAAATCCTCTTCCCGTGCCTTTCTAATTATATCTTTTGCTTGTTTTATTGCCTCCTCTTCTGATGCTGCTTGTAGGGATAAATCAAGTGTCATAGGGATGGTTACTTTTACATTCCAGTTAGAAGGCGTTTGACTATTCATTACGGCACCTTCAACGGCTTCCCTAATAATCTGCCTAAGTTGGCTTTCTGTTAGTCTAATCTTTGCCATAATATCACATCTATTAGTACTCTCCGCAGTTTCCGTCGTCGTAGGTCCTGAAACCCTCGTTCTCGGTCATCTGGAAAGTCTTATAGAGCTTTCTACCACCGATGCGGACAGATACGCCCATTTCAAGGAAGACAACCTGGAACTTGTTGTCAACCCTCTTCTCAATCTCATAATAGCCGGTATAATCGTCTGGATAGGTAAGACCTGGCATCCCCTTGTTCTCGTCGTGGATAATATACCTTGTCCTACCTGGCGTCATAGCATTTTTTACGTCCGCAGTAAATTCAGCCAATTCAAGTAATTCTTTTGCTGGCATGAGCTGACCGGACTTTTGAATAATCATCTGTGGCCCGTAAAAGCTGGACCATCTTCCGTCTTCTTCCCTTACGGTATAGAAAGTATTAGGACTTGTGTTATCTCCAAGGGCGTTATACTGTTCCCTGGTTCCTCTCCAAAATGAAACCTTATTATTTGTTAAAGCCATAGTCTATATAATGATTACAATATTATTCTATTCCAGCATCTTTCCAAGCTTCAAAATCTGCAGCTCCTGGTTCGCCACCGTCTTCCCAGAAAATCTCACCTGGACCACTTCCACCACCCGGATAAACTTTTGGTTGCCAAGAAGGTGCCACTGATGTATCATACGTCTGGGTTGTCTCATCATATGGATAATAGTACCAATAATCAACCGGAATATTAGTTCCACCACCGTTAAGGACTGTTACCACCATTCCAAGCTTAAGCTCGTTCCTGTTCGTAAACTTTGAATTGAGTTCAGAAACGGTTTCAACGGGCTGCATTTTATTGTCAAGATAGCCCTTTCCGGTATACTTGAGCTGTTTTGTCATGTTCGTTACTTTTGAGTCTGCCATATCCTATATGATTACTTCTTTATTTTTAAAACGTATTCAAGTTCATATTCTTCACATGGGTCATCGCCAATTGAATATGGACATTGGGCCCCTGAAAGGTCCCTACGCATCCATTTCTCATAATTCTCCCCACCCATCGTTATGGATTCTTTTACCCAGTTTTCTGTATCAGTTGTAAAGTCTTCTTTGATTTCAGTGATTGTTTTTTTAGTAAGGAATACAAAATCATATGAATTTTCCGCAAAAAACTCTTCTTCAATGTCTTCTGGCATCCATTCTTCGGCATGTGAACATGGTGCAACAAAAATTGCCCGAGCTGTATCTACGCCACCAAAGTCAACTTCATCATAAGAAGCCAGAAAATCGTCAAATCCTTGTCCCTGAGCATCAATAATTGCCTGATAGTCATCTGCGGTGAGCTCATCGGTTTTGGTGCAGAGGATAGAGAAAAGATATGTCTTTCCATCATCACTACCGCCACCACTGAAATCTACTGAATATTCGTATTTATTATCCTTCACAGTCTTACCAGCATCACTGCCATCATCTTTTAAGCCAACCTCAATTTTTGTAATACTAAACGGTGGAAATGTTGAAAGGTCTGAAATATCGTACGTTGCTGTATCAGAACCCTTATCAACGCTTGTCATGAAAGAATATTCATTTCCAAAGTCGTCTGTAAACGTCACGAAGACATAAACCTTCGAAGCGACCTGGGTTTCAAATGTTACGGTGAATTCGCCATCATTGCTGACGCTACCATTACCTTTATTTTGACCGATTTCGCTACCGCCACCGCCGCCACCACATTCGCCGCAGTCCTGAATGGTCTTTACGGTTACAGCTGTGGAGTTCTTGTAGTCCTCAGGTGAAAGGTTACAAAGGTCAAGAAGCTGTGCGCCCCATTGCCATCTTTCCTCAACCCTATTATCGGCCTCCCACGTTCCCGGAGTCTTAAGACTTACCAGACTTTCTCTTGGGTCTCCTAAATCCATAATCTATATTGTTTTATTCTCTTATTCGTATTGTGTGCCTTGACACTTTTATTACATAAATAGTAAGAATAATAGAAATGTACCAGGAGATAAAAGACAAAACCAGGTCTTTATGGCCTGGTTTCAAGTGTTACCGGATGTGCCCTTCTATTTCCATTATACGTGGTTGGAAAAGCAGGCAGTAATCTTCATCCAATATTGAGACGTTACAAATATATGTATTTTTCCGATACACTTTTGTTAACGTATGACTTGCTGAATGAATATGGCCTGAAAACACATATCTCGGCTCTTTCTGTTTAATAGCCTTCGCTAAAACCTTATTACCAGCATCCTCGCCAGCCCAAGGACCAAGCATAATTTTGCCATGGCCCTGGATTGCCGGAGCATCATGAGTCAGAAGAATGTCAAGCCCTTCCGGAATGTTGCTGTAAAGCTGAGCCAGTTTCTCGTCACTACGCATGAAGGCCCACCGTCCAAAAATATTACACCATGGCGTACCATAAATTTTCAGACTTTCAACCTTTCCGTCAGAATTCTCCTTCTCAAACACATACTCATCATCCTCCAGATAAACCAGTCGTCCGCCGCAGGGTTTAATGATGTCCGTATAAATGGAAGAATAGTCCCCATTGTTCGGGTTCGGCTCGTGGTCCAAATAATAATCGTGGTTCCCGGCGATAAACACGACCTTACTTGACTTGTCCGCAAACGGGAGTTTCATAACCCACTCTACAAAGGTCGTTGAAAGCCATTCCCTTTGGTACCAGTCATAGTGGTCGTGAGCGGGGCATATATCTCCCCCAATCAACATCAAGTCAAAAGGCTCGGTGATTAACGGCAGCTGTCCGTGCGGGTCGCTAAATGCTATAATCTTAATCATATTATCCTTTGTAAAACCTTATAAGCTGAGCACAATTATCCCCCGCCTTGCTAAGATAAAACTTAATCTTTGCCTGTTCCGGGTTGTTTGCGGTGACATATTCCACCATCCTAGTGAAACGCCCCCAAATTGGCTCATATTCAAATACGTATCTATACATTTTCAAGAGACTTATTTCTTTTCAAATCTGAAATTCATCACCGCATCGGCAAGGTCTTCACCGTCCGGGCAAAAAGTCCTGAGCATGTGAGCAACAAGACTTGCGGACATTCCGCTGTGGCCCTGGTTCATAAAGGTGTCATAAGCCTTACGGAGTCTCTTATCGTAGGACATGGACTCGTCACGCATAATCTTGCAAAGGTCAAGTGTGCAATCCAGCTCCATTCCGTGATAGAGGTCTCCAAGACGGATAGGGACAATTTTATCCCAATAGTCATACTGGTCTTCAAGGATTACTCCACGGGCTTTCTCACAATAACCTGGAACGAGATTTGGGATGTTGTCCTTATGTTCCTTTTCCTTACGGTCGTACTCATCACGCCAATCCTGCACTTCCTTATCATACTGTCCCTTGGTCTTACCCATAATCTTCATATAGGCTTCGTCAAGGGTGTCCGTAGAGAGGATTTCATGGTCGTTGAACTTACCAAAGCAGGTATCTTCGCATTCTGCACTCTCTTTAAGGAGTTTCTTCCAAGCACTGTCAATAGTGTCGCCTGGATAAAATTCAATCTCTTTCATATTACTTTTTGTCTTCTGTTAAATTTTAGTATGTTATTTCCTGTGTATGATTTTGAATATCTCCTGAATCTTATCCACATCTTCGCCATTGATAACCCCGCGCTCAATGCAGTCGCAGGCGTACTTAATCAACTCGAGTAACTGTATCTTGATTACCTGGGCTTTAGTGGCCGGGTCATCAAACATAACACTGGAATATTCGTAGGTTTTTTCAAGGTATTTTTCTTGTGTCTTTTCTTCCTTTCTATCACCATTGTCGGTGTCTTCAATTCCACACTCAAACTTTTCCAATGTTTTATTTGTCACGTTAACTTTGTAGACATACTCACTATCCCAGCCAACTCCGTCAGCATGATGTCTGCCATACGCCTCATCATAGTTAATTATGGTTTGTGCTACATCATCAACATTCCACTTATCACTAGGAAGTTTTTTCAAAATCGGGTCAATTTCTTCGTCAAGCATGTAGCCGTCACAATGGTGATAAAGGAAACGTTCATCACCATTCTCTTGGTCAAGAATCCAAACTGTTGCTCTTGTACTCATTGCCGTATTTGTTTATAGTTCATATGTGCAGGCCCAGTCATATTTCTGGGCATCTTCATCAAAGTGGACAAACAGGCCGATTTCCTTCCCGTCAACAGTAATCGGACCGGCATCGTCAGTGTTCCAAACGATAACTGAATCATCAAGTCTGGTAGCATCCTCCCACGCACCGAGCTTTTCCACTTCATTGTAGAAGTCTTCTCCTTTATAGATAAAACCGTTCTTGATTTTTTTAATCACACCGGTTATTTCTTCCGGGGTGAGTTTGCACCATTGTAGCGCACCGTAGATTGACGCACTCATGGCTTAGGCAGCTACCGTCGCGGGCAAGTACTTCTCAGCAAGGGCCCACAGTCTCTGGTTGTAGTCGGCATCCTTCTTGATGGAAGAGATGGGACGCTGCTTGCGAGACTTTCCACTCTTGGTGGTTGCAGAGAAGCCGCCCTTAATCATCTTCTCCTGGAGGACATTGAAGACCTGCCAGAGGGTGTTTCCTTCGTCTTCCTTTCTGGTAGGATAGAGCAGGTCGATAATCGTTTCCTCGTCAACCTGGGCCTTGGTCTCCTCGGTAATGCCCTTACGAATCTTGTAGGTCTCAATGGCCATCTCTCGCTTCTGCTCCTCGGTCAGTTCGGTCTTAATCATGGTGTCACGCTTGTTGATGATACCAGGGACAGTTTCAACAACCTTCATGACAAGCTTCTGAAGCTCCTCAAAGGTGTAGTTGATATGACGGATGGAGAATGCGGAGAACTCGGCATCACAGACCACAAGGCCGTTGGAGCAGATGCAACGGTACAGACCCATCATGAACTTGAAGGAACTGAAACCGTCGTGGCTGTTCTGCAGGATGATGCGGACATAAGCCTCGGTACCACCCTTCGGGTCAGGGATGGTCACATCATCGTTCTGGAGGGCGACCATGTGGAAGGAACGAATTCCCTTGGAACCCTTCTTGGTCCGGCACTGCTTCGCTTCAACCGGATACCAACCAAACTTTGCGAGGTCGTTGAGAACATCCTCGGTATTGGCGACCGTGTACTTGCCGGAAACACCGGGATTGGTTGGGGTGCGCTTGGAAACATACGGACAGGCTTCCTTAACCTGGTCCATGGTCATACGCTTCATCGTCTTGGAAAGGGAAATCATTGTATCCATAATCTTTTTCTTTTTAAGTTTTCTATTACAACTATACTATTACAAAAATCGTGCCAAACTTTACAAACCAAGCCAATTTCTTGCTTCCATTAGTCGGTAAGTTTGTTTCAGAAGCCTTCTCTTAATTATTTCTTCAAGGGTGTTCGGCTCTTCACCTTCACGAAGCCTGTTAATAACATAGAGTGCATCGGCAAAGCCAGGACACTTACGGCACTTCGCATACAAGTCCTTAGCCGGTACAGTAGGGTCTTCCATATAGATGTCAACGAACTTCTGGGCCCGTTCAACCTCTTCACGGAACTTGGCCTGCACAATCTTAATCAGACTGTTTATCCTTTCACGTGTCTCTTCATCGTCAATCAAAGAAAGCATATCGTCAATAGTTTCGTTCAAAATCATTTCAACGATTACGTTCTCCTGATAGATGAATTCGGTCATGATGTGGTGCTTTGCAAAGTAATCGGCAGTCTTTACCTTTACAAGCAATTGTTCGCCGTCGGGCTTTCTGAAAGTGATAACGCTACCCTCCTTATCTTCAAGAGTTTCGTAAGCCTTCATTAGATTGTCCAGGGAAGTAAACCCGAACGTCTCGTTTTCGGCAACTTTTATTCCTTCCGGGACGCTCTCGCCGAAAAGATACTCTCCGGTCAGCCCATCCCTTATCTTGATGAGAGACAAGCTGGAAACACTGTATTTGATGACTATTCGGTTAAGCGGTGAAGTGTATTCAAAAAACACACAGTGGTCCTTATCAAGCTGTTCCCTTACGAAAGTTTTAAACACCTCGTCATCATTGAACATTTTCATGGCCCTAGTTGCCTGGTCAGCATCAAAGGCGTTCTTGGTCTTTGCAACAATCTCTTTGTCAGGAAGCTCTATAAAAGTAATCATTGAGCCGTCCAGCTTATTTGAAACATTGATGACCTCGTAATTCTTTATATCGTGGGCCTGGGTTATCTCGGTCTCGTTTACGTTGAAGAATTTGTGGAGGCCGAGGTATCTCTTATATAGCGTCCCATCAGAATTGAATACGAAAGTCAAACCACGCATTTCAAAGGCATTCTCGGACCTGAAATCGTCGTAAGTAGCTAAACGATAGTTAAATACGGACACGTCATACCCATTCACCTTGTGCTTTGTCTCATAAAACACAGGGTTCCTCTGACAGATAGCTACTGCCTCGTCGTATGAAGGTATAAAACGCATACATAACTTACTTGTTAAGCCAAATTTTCAGGTCCAGGATATTTTCTATGCAATCAAGGGTGTCATCGTGATAGGCCCAGATAGACTTCACGGTATTCTTAATCTCGTCAACAGTATAGTCAACAAGACGCATCGGGGCTTGGCCGACGTGTATCATGTGGGTGAGCGAAGTCTTCTCTATTTTTCTGTTAAGGCTGACCGAGAAGCCGAATTTGGACAGCAGCAGTTCAATCTCTTCCTTGTGCATAATTGTGTGGTGTCTATCTATATAATATAATACAAAAACCGTGCCAAAAACAAAAAAATGCCACAAATTTGTGACATTTTTGTGCCCGATACAGGAGTCGAACCCGCCGAAAAAACTGTTTTAGGGACAGCCACCCCCTCCGCGAGGCAAATCGGGCATTTACAAAGGGAGGAACTATGTCCTCCCAATCGTATTACTTATCACCTTTTTGTAGGCTTTTCTTGTCTTCCTCATATTGAGCTTTCGCCTGAGCCATAATCTTATCATCGTCATATTGACCTTCAAGCTGCGGATTCTCTTGCTTCAGGAGTTTGATTCTGATTCCATTGTCAAACATCTCACCGAAAAGCGAATCCTGGGGCTCAAAATAGGTATTATCGTCTTCAAGCGCACACTCTTGCTTGTAATACATTAACAGTAGTGCCTTGAATTTTTCCAGCGGCAGTTTGCCAAACATCTGGCTCTTAATAACCGCCTTTTCCTTCTTGGGCTTGTTTTTAGGCTTTTTCTTAAACCGTCCCATATCATTCAACTGGTCTTAATGTCTGAAACATTAGTCCGGTATTCTCTTCTAACGCTATCGCCGTAACAGTACCGTTAAGGTCTGGCTCCTTGAAAGCAGAATACTTAATGCCTCGTTCTTCAAGCATCTCCATCCACTTATCAGTGTCTGCGTAAAGGTAGATGAGGAAATTGTTGTTCCAGGTCTGGTCGGGATTATCAAGCAACCATTGTGCTACTGCGTGACCGGCCTGTACACAACCATATACCGGACTGAGCCTCTTATTCACCAACACATACAACCTCTTCATAAGCTTCCTCGTTGTATTTTTTGTAGACCTGGTGCCAGTAGTTTTCTCGTTCCTCATAATTCTTCAATTGATAGCCATATTTGGTGAGGATTTTGTCAATGTCCGGAAGGAAGGCACAAAGAGGGTGGTATTTGTAATATTCCTCTCTCTTCGGGGTGTTCTCCGTAACGTCAAAGTTTTTACCTCTCAATAACCCGTAAGCCGCATAGTACAACCTGAGTTTTTCCTTGTTTGCTCTTGCCTGTTCAGCAGCTTGCCATGGATGTATTGTCCTCTCGCCGGTAAAATACACGGTCTTTCTTTGAGGCTTGATTGATTTCTGTTCCTTTTCAAGTTCGGCAATATCTTTACGCATAGCCGAGATAGCGTTTTTAAGATTTGTATCCATAATGTTGTTGTTTTTTTTTGTTTATGTTTTGTCGGCAGCTATTAGTTTATTCCGGCTAGCCACCATTAGTTTTTGCCGGTAAAGTGTTAAAAAACAACAACTTACGGAGGGGCATTGATTAAAACCTAGTGTGTCATATCTATATCATTTTATTGTTCACTACTATTATACTAAAAAAACTGTTGAAAAACAAGTCTCTATGTAAGAAATTTAATCTTTTTCGTCAGAAAGTAGTTGCCTACGAACTTTATCCAGTGTTTCCCCAAGAAGATTCAAACCACTCCAGTTCTTTTTGTCGGCAATCTTCTGGTCGTTCCAGACAAGTCCAACTCCCCAGATTTTGTCAACCGGACTACCTTCAACGAAATGCCTCTTGGCAAACATCGGGTCGGTTATAATCTTCTTCAAGTATTCATTTTGCGAAAATTTTAACCACACAGCATTCCACATTGCAGCTTCTCTTACCTCGCGCCACTCTTCATCGTCAAAATTTTTAACCTCTCTACCAAGCTTTTTTGCTTCTTTCGGTGTCTTAGCCTTTACTATCTTTTCGGCTGTTTCATAATCGGCGAATTCTGTAGCTTTTAACCACATGAAATATTGCTCACTGCTGGAAAAATGTATGTCAATCTTGTTACCCCACCAATCTTCGGTAACGTGAATGTCACAAGGATAAAAGTTTGAGAAAACACTTCCCCAAAATGCAACATAATCATCGGTTATATTAACCTCTTTCAAAACGTCGTAATCAATCATTTTCGTAAAATCTTATACTGTAATAATACAAAAAAATCTCCAGAATCACAAGGATTTTGGAGATAAACTATGCAAGAAAGCATAGCGAGGTGTTAAAAATGATGGGGCTGCGCTCAACCCATCTGATAGGCAATCAAAGGACTCTGTATAGCCTACCATTCGATTGGTGTTGCTGTCTTCACTTCGCCCTGTCCTTTCCGGGCTACCAATCCTCGTCGCAATTTTGTCAGTGTGGTGGGAATCGAACCCACATCTCCTGGTTGCCTCCAGGCGCTGCTTAAGACTTTCCCACTTGCTGGCTCCGTAACGGTTAATTGCAATTCCCCGTTATTCGTCCGGTAGTTTGGTACTCCCTTTCACCATTTCAGTCTACACACCGAATCTTGTACAAGACGATTTCCTTATGTGTTCGGAAAATCTGAGCCGGAGACAGGAGTCGAACCTGCAACCCCCTGATTACGACCTACTGTGACGATTCGAACGTCAATTACTACTGCGTACCGCTTCGGGTCCTTTCCATTAGACGACAGTAGGTAGGTTCATTCCGGTGAACCACTCCGTCAAAGTCAGGTGCTCTACCATTAAAGCTACTCCGGCATAAAGCCAAGATTTATAAGGAAAACCCTGGCGAAAAACCTCGACGGACGTTCATGCGGTGGCCCCGTTCATCCCACCATTTATTTCGGGGTTTAATGTTAGCACAAACGCTCTTTAACGTCCCGAAAGACGAACAATTGTATCCCAGTGCCCTTATTAGCACCTTACTCCCTGGATGGTTGGATTTTTGAGCATTCCCGGCACCAATAATCATCCGGCTTTGGCATACCTAACCCAAAAACGTGCTGCCTATACGGGGCTTACGCCCACCTGGGGTACATCATCACCAAAGTGTGAACGAACCGGGGAGGATAACTTTCATTTGCAACCCGGCTCTTAGCCCGCCAACCGTTTTACTACAATTGTTTTGACCCCCGGGACGGTTACACTCCGCCTTACTCCCGGTAATATCCAGGGCTTCATTTACAAAAAGCCTCCGGGGGTGGTTTATATAAATATACCTATTTTTCCGTAAAAAAACAAGTTACTTAGACATTTTATCCACCAAATCGGTCATCATTTTCAAGCCCATAGCATCCATAGCCGTATTTCCGCCAGTGCCTCCAGTCATGACAACCTTAGGAAGAGCCAAACCGGACAAGGCCTCGGCCACACCAATTTTGGTCTCCTTTTCAATCGTTGCGCGTTCAAGCGGCGTGAGACCCGCAGAAACGAGAGCCCTGTTAGCAGCGGCCTTTGCCTCACCCTCTGCTTCAATCTTCTTTGCATCCTCCTTAGCCTTCAGTGCAGCGAGTCTTGCAACTTCATACTCCTGCTCAGCCTTGGTCACGGCGACAGCCTTCTCCTTCTCCTGCTCCCACTTTGCCTTTTCAGCGGTAGCCTTACCTTCCTCAGTAATCTGGATGGTACGCTGGATAGCCTCAAGGGACTTCGTCTTAGCGGTGATGACGGCCAGATTAGCCTGCTTCTGTGCATCAATCTGGTTCTGGGTGTCACGGTCATACTTGATGTCAGTAATGGACACCAGACCGCAAGTAATGCCATACATAGAGAACGGGGAAACCTCCTGGCGCTCATAGCCACCAATCGCCTCCTGATTTTCAATAATCATGGCCTGGGTACGGATTTCCTTGTCACCGGTAAGCTCATTGACAACCTCGGTCTTAATGGACTTCGTCTTGTACACACCGTTGTTAAGCTGGTCAGTAATGTAGGAGATGAGGTCAGTACGAGTAGCAGAAACAGATTCAAGGGAGCTCATAAGCGGACCACAAGCAGTAATAACCTTATAGAGGGTTGGCTTGACGAGGTTGTTAATAAGGGCACGTTCACTACCGAAATCTCGCTGAATCTTTTCCATGTTCTGTGCGTCATTCGGCAAGACAACACGGAATGAACCAATAATCATACCACGACCATTATCGTTGAAAGTCGCCTGGGCTGCAGGGTTGTCCCCGACCGCGATATAACCATTTTCATTGGCTTCCACACCAGTGAATTCAACCTGTGAGGTCTTGCTATATACCTCAAGCCGACCGAATCCCTGCCACTGTAGACCGCCGTCCGCCCAGGTATGATATTCACCGGTAAACGGCATCTGGACAACATAGTTGTAGGACTTGTTGGCGTCCTCAAATAGCTTGAGACTCAGAAGGAAGAGCACAAAAATACCAACAATGATAGCGCTGGCCTTAACGATGCGCTTAATCTTTTTCTTGAGGCCATTGTCTGCACCGTTAGAGGTGAGACCATCAAAAGAATTACTTCTCATTACTTATTAAAATTTAAAAGTTAAACTATTTTTTCTTTTTCTTGGTTTCAGGTTTGTTGAACCAGATGTAGAATGGAATCCAAATTTTGCTGTCATCCATGCTGTGACCGGTATAGGTCGTATCCTCACCGATAACAACTTCAAAAAGAATAACACCGTAGTACAACAGTAAAACGATGATAAGTGCGAACTGAATAAGCCTAAAATACCACATAAATTTTATTGTTTAATGTTTCTGTCTATAATATTACAAAAATCGTGCCAAACTTACAATTTTATCTGAAAATTTCGTAATCACATTTCGCTTTCTGCAACCTGGCTTCAAGGACCGCAGGGATATTCGGCTCAATACCAAGCTCTTTGCACCTGTCATAAGCTTCCGTACCCTCTGCAATGTCCTCATCAAGCTGAATAAGGACACACCGGAGATTCTTCTTGTCCTCCTTGTTCACCTCTTCCGTAGCCTGACAGAAACTGCCACTTCCGGCAAAGAAGTCCATGACGATGCCCTCTTTTACGCCGGTTATTCTCAACAAGTACTTCAGCATGTTGACCGGTTTCGGGGTATCAAAGATTCCGTCAAGGCCGAGCCGCTTCATGTCCTCGTTGCCCTGTCTTGAATAGAAGTCCAGGATTGAAGGGGCGCTGTCCTCCGCCTCTGACAGATAGTGGATGGCATAAGGTCTCCCGTCCCTGAAAATCAGCCTGCCAGCGTTATGCAGCTCAATGAACTTCGCATCACTTGACCACCCCCTCGTAGGCAAAGGGTCGAGGTGAAGTCCAATCTCCGGAATATCAACCGTTCTCGGCTTGCCAGGGGTTGAAAGGTCGGTTGCAAAGAACGGTTTTCCGTCCTTGTCAATGTAGTTGTAGTTTCTGAGCCACGACAGGTTCTCATCCCTGCAAAATTCTTTCACTCGCTCCCTATATTCTTTCAGGGCCAGGTCAAAAGTCTCTGTTGTTGCGATAGAAAATACAGCATAAGTTTCAAGGGCATCAATGATTTGCTTTCCTTCTGGCGTGTCAATCCTCTTTACCTTGAATTCCGGGCACTTCTTCTTGTTCTTCGCATAGGCCAGGATATACTCATGTACGGTGTTGATGTGCTTGCTGTTGCTTCTCTGGGACTGCTTGGTAATGAATGTACCCAGGCAGTTCTGCTCCCCGAAAACCTGGTCACACAGCACTTTAAGGTATGCATACTCGTTGTCGTCAATGCTGATAAAGATTACACCCTCATCTTTCAGGCACCAAGCACCATACAGCAGTCTCGTGCGCATGAATTCAAGCCATTCTTCCCGTTCCTGCTTGTCATTGTAGGACTTCTTGGTCTTTGTGTTATACGGTGGGTCAATATAGATAACAGAGACCTTGTGCCTGTATTGCTCAAAGTCCTTGTTATTCAACATCACATCAGCATTATCGCCAATATATACTTTATGCTTCATAGTCAAACGGTAATTCTCTGTTTTCCTTAATCAGATAGGTCTTGAAACCACTTTTGCCCTTAAGGAACTCCCTGATATCTTCTTCATCCATTGAGACCGGATGAATCTTGAATCCATACTTGAAGATGAGGTCGTTCATTGGAATTGACTGAGTTCCCGGACGGATGTGGCCTTTCTCCTGGGCTGTGATGATTTTCTTCTTCATGTCCGGACCGATAGCCGGATTCTTCCCATAGACAATGAAAAGGAGATTTCTCAGGGACGACCACACAGCAAGAGCAATCGTAAGATTTTCCTTACCCAACTCGTCAGCCTTTTCAAGGGAAGTGTCGTTGAATGTCGCACAGATATGATTTGCTGATGCGCTGGACTGTTTCACCTCCAGAAACTCTTCAGCATCGTCTTTTGCATCCCACCCGTGCTTATCGGTATTGATATTCCCATAACCGAGAACCTGGGCGACCTTTGCATCCCTGGCCTCGTTGATTACGGTGTCATTGTCGGTTTTGCCATACTTCTTCTGGATGGCCTCCAACTGCTCAAACACCTTGAATGTCTCTTCCATAAAGGAATCGTTAATCTTCTCAAATTTTCCGTGTAATCCGATGCTATTCATCCTATAAATTTTAAAGTACAATATTATATACTCCCAATATACAAAAATATTTCAAACAATGCAACTAATATAGCCATCTGTTTTCAAGGGCGTAGAATCCAGCTATCAATCCGGCAGTCAGCAATACCCACAGGACCCAGAACAATACGGTGCTCCCGTTCAGGTTTTCCTCCCTGTCCTTTATGTACTTCTCTGCCGTTGAACCGTTTATGAAGTGGGGGTCCTCGTACTTCTTGTTCATCGCGCTGCCGACCATAACACCCTTGAACGAGACCGGGGCCGTATAATAGACATACCTGGTGTCATTTTCAAACATCTTGGTCTTAACCTTTATGGTTGTGTCCTTCTTGGTCCTTACCCTATATACTTCGTTCAGCTTGAATTCTTTCCCTAGGAACATCGCCCTTTCTGCCCTGTAATTCCAGTGCTTCACCTCGTCCCATGAATAATAGGTCCTGGTATGGGTTGTCGTGTGTCCCTTGTCGTCGGTTGTTGTATAGGTTTCCGTGTGCAGCCTATACTCCTCCTTCACTTTCTTTACTGAGGAGTAGACACCCGGAAGCTCATCAAGACGGACAGTGTCAATTGCAGACAGCGTTCCGTTTGCCAAGAAGCGCCCGGCATTGGTCCTGCTGATGTAGTCAAATTCATCATCCGTATTGACAACAGCGCTTGAAGCCACGGCAAGGTAACGCTCAGTCGCTTTGGACAAGATGGGCGCGGATAGCCAAACGCCGATACCCACCATAATGGCGAGTATCGTTGCGCTGACTAATATTTCCCTCTTTGTGATTTCCATTTCTTATTTAAAAAGACACTTTCGGTGCGTCAACAGAACTATTCTCAAAAACAAGTCGCTCATACTCCTTCACTTCATAGCCAGCCAGCGACAGAAGCTGCTTGGAAGGGAACTGACGGGTGAACCGATTATACCTGGTAACCTCAGTATTGTAGGCCTTTCGGACCTCAACAATCTTGTTCTCGGTAATGGCGAGCTCATTCATCAGGTCCTGGTAGTTCTTCTGGGACTTGAGGTCAGGATAAGCCTCAGCCACAGCAGCAATCATCGTCTTTATCTCGTCAACGTCGGCATCGGTACCGGTTGAACGGGCTTTTGCGAGTTCCGTGAGTGTCTTGTACTCGTGCTCATCATAAGCCTTGACGCACTCAACAAGATTCGGAATAAGGTCAAAACGCCTCTTCTCCTCGGCCTTGACATCCGAATCAGCTTTTCCAATAACCTCTTCGTAGGAGATTGCCCGGTTTTCAACACCCTTGACGGTGAAAAGACAGACAAGAACAGCGGCGATAATAGCCGAAATCAAAATCAATGCTTGTTTCATATTCCTAAAATTTTAATCGTTATGACTATATTACATACAAAAACCGTGCCAAACAAAAAAATCTCCGCCAAAAAATTGACGGAGATTGTGCCCAAGGTGGGATTCGAACCCACACGGGCGTTTCTGCCCAGGGGATTTTCGTACCACTATAGTTTTCACTACCAACATCATCCATTAACGACTTCTCGTTCACCGGGTCTTTAGTCTAGTACGGGAATTGAACCCATCATGTTGTTTGTGGTCTGGACTCTATCTTGACCATATTGAAATCTTGCAAGATATTAACCTGCTCTGTGTGTCCAGTGCAGTACTCGGTCAAAAACCGATACATTAATAATTTCAACTTAGGTCCCTCCTGTATAGTCTCTACACACTGTCTAAGGTTATATCAGGTATAGATAACATTTAAACTCAGTCACCCCTGAGTCCTATAACATTGGCTCGGTATTGGCATAATTGATTTACGGTCAACCTTGTAGATGACTGCTGTCTCTCAGTGTAATTGGAGCGAATAAATCAATCTTAGCTTTCACCGAATTAGGGAGGTTCTACTCTCAGAGTTTCCCCTGACGCACTCAAATTTCTTAAGTCCCCAGTGTCTACCCTTTCACCACTCGGGCATTGTAGGGCCGACGGAATTCGAATCCGTGTGATAGGAATGAAAATCCTATATCCTGGACCACTAGATGACAGCCCCATAAAAACAGGAAACGGTTTCAATGTTTTCTCCAATTAAACTAACAAAGGGTGAGCCACTTCCTCTGTGCAGGATTCGAACCTACAACTCCTTTTTTGCACAAAGATGTTTGAAAATCACTTGCTGTATGTTTCCTTATATTGGCTCTTGGCGGGGATAACGGGATTCGAACCCGTACCACGAGGCGTGACAAGCCTGCATTGTAGCCATTCAACCATACCCCCATTATGTTCTTGAGCGGCTAAGCAGAATCGAACTGCCGTTTCCAGAATGGGAATCTGGTGTACTGCCTCTGTACTATAACCGCAATGCCATAGACCGTTGAAATCTTGCGCAAGTGGATTGTTCGGGCTATCCGTACTCGTTTTTCGCCCAGCGACCTTTCCATAACGGGGGCTTCTCTTAATCCTTTTCGCAACCTCTTTTAAGGCGTGTCTCCCAACGCCACCGCATTACTGCGGGATGAGTTCATTCCCTCAATCCATTCCAACTTCTATGGTCTAACCGAGGTTGAGTTTGTGCCGTGGGCTAACCATCTCTGTCACACAAATGCTCTCGGTTTTATACATCTGAGGCCCACGTAGTTGAGTGCATATCGGTCTTTTGGAGCAACCCTTTCTGCTGATGCCGATTTTCGCCGCCACTAAATCCTTGCCAGGGATATAGGTTACTATGACACATGGCAATTGTGCATACACTCGCCCCATCTATACATCGCCCCTTTGTGGAAGCCATCGCGTTGAGGAGTCGAACACTCGCCGCTTGTAGAATCGAACACACGCCCAAGGGGACCCTACTAACCGTTCGGGTTACTAAGTTAAGAGCCATACAGAGTTTGCAACCCCCATATGTTGTTACTGCTGTTCTGTCGTTTGAACTACGGATAGAAACACCGGGCCTCCTCGGGCGCTATTTTTGCTTCTCCATGGCGAAGTCGCGTCTGTGCCGTCTGACAGTATCTCTTGTGGGCACGGGTGGATTCGAACCACCGCCTTTCATCTTGTAAGGATGACAGTCTAAACCGCTGGCGTACGCGCCCAATTTACACCCATATTTCCTTCATGTCGTCACTGGCATCTGCACGGGTGTGTCTTAATTTGTGCAGTACTAACCCATTATCGCCCCTTTCGCCGCCCGTGTGCCCTATATTTTGGTTAATGGCACCGTTCTCGCACGATACTCACGATAACTTTTAACCCCGAACCACATTGCACGTTGCCCAAATCCGCAATGGTTCTCCCGGGGTAGGAAAGGAAATCGGACAAGACGTGAGTCAGGATGGAATCGAACCACCGCATACTGGGCCTTTTTGAAGTTATCTCCTGGGCATGTTTGCTCTGAAGCCACTGAGCTACTGACTCATTTGCCGGATTGCGGAGCCTATGGCTGTGTCCGGCGCACACGATTACGTTCTCCGCTAACGTACCAAGGTTTGCCACACACCCCTTGGTCTCTCCAGGTAACATTGATAATTACTTATATGGCTCTGGATAATTTAATAGCATAGCAATCATTTCTTCCTTAGGTGTTTCCACTCTAATTAAACCCTGGTAATTCCAGACCGGTGCTGACACACAGACAGGCGGTTTATCTCCGGAGACCAATCCTGAAAGGTTCATTGACTTCGGTGCAGCATTACTATTTTTACCGGAGTGATATCAAGTTCCGGTGCTATTGTTGCGGGTTAGGGAGTCGAACCCTATATCTTGAGGTTATGAGCCTCAAATGATAGCGGATTTGCTGTCAGGCGAAACCCTATCCGTTTCACTCCCCCGCAATATGTTGTAGGGCCGACGGAATTCGAATCCGTGTGATAGGAATGAAAATCCTATATCCTGAGCCACTAGATGACAGCCCCATAAAAAAATCCGCATTGCCATAGGAGTAACGGCTCCCTGCGGATTTTAAATTTCTATAATATTCTCCTCTCGTCATGGTGTCCAATATCTCCCCTGTACTCTAGCGGACAAACGCCAGAAAGTCGCAGCAACTCAAACAGGCTCCTTCTTGTACTAAGACTTACTCTCGCCCTTCCGCCGGGTCTTAACACCATTCCCGGACAGGCTTCAGCCGTTTCCTCACGCATCATCCCCGGTCCTACCGATAAACTGTATAACGGTCTTGCTCACGAGGCCGAGCCGTCCTTAACTGATACGCTAACATTAAGGACACTTGGGCAATAACTCCTCCG
>Ga0247611_10005104_pt1 | contig 17693 bp, 13 predicted proteins | sample 177DNAGHGhighgp2_FD_192422 | JGI IMG/M metagenome (GOLD analysis project Ga0247611, IMG submission 192422) | Sheep rumen microbial communities from Palmerston North, Manawatu-Wanganui, New Zealand - 1770 DNA GHGhigh gp2 | ecosystem: Host-associated > Mammals > Digestive system > Stomach > Rumen... | reverse complement strand
AAGATACAACATTCCTGCAAGTATAACATTGGCACAGGGCTTACTTGAGAGTGGAGCTGGCACAAGTGAATTGTGTTTAAAAGGAAACAATCATTTTGGAATAAAATGTCATAATTGGACCGGGCGTTCTGTCTATCATGATGATGATGCTTCACAAGAGTGCTTCCGTGCATACAAGGATGCTTATGAAAGCTATGAGGATCATAGTAAGTTCCTTGTCAATTCTCAGCGTTATAAAAGTCTGTTCCGTCTGAAACGGACTGACTATAAGGGATGGGCAAATGGGCTAAAAGCCTGTGGATATGCCACAAGTCCTACATACGCTACGAAGCTGATACAGTTAATTCAGTTGTATGAACTGCATCAGTATGACGATGCAAAGCACTATGATAAGTTCCTTGTTTCTCATAATGCTGGTACCAAGCAGGGTAACATGGGGAATTCTCTGCATGTCTTACACATATACAATAAGAACTATTATTTATACGCCCGTAAGGGAGACACATTCAAATCCTTATCAAAAGAGATTGGCATTTCGGCACGTAAGTTAGCTAAGTATAATGAACGTGACAAGCGGGACATTCTGGTGGAAGGTGAAGTGATCTATCTGAAGAAGAAACAGAAAAAAGCCGAGAAGCAATTCAAGAAACAACTTCATGTTGTTAAGCATGGAGAGAGTATGTATTCGATAGCCCAGTTGTATGGTATTCGTTTGAAGAGCTTATATAAGAAAAACCATTTGAAACCCGATTATCAGTTAAAGGTTGGTGACAGACTGAAGGTGTATTAATCGTTATCACGTTTATTGAGGACAGACTCATAGATGTCCTCATACATCTTAGCCACTTTCAAGTGGTCATGATGTCTGTCTATATATTCTATGCTCTGAAGCTTTAATTGGGGAATCAGGTCTAAGTTTAGCACGAGTCTTTCCAGCTCATGACAGACGCTTTCGTAGTTAGGCTGGACATTGATAATCGGTCTAAGCTCCTTTTCATTGATTATGTCATAGTTTTCCGGTTCTCCGCCACCTATACAAATGATGCCTTTACTCATGGCTTCCAAAGGATTCATTGATGGAGTGTAGCTATATAACTGGTCAAGAATGGCATCACTATCATTCATCATCTCACAATATTGTGAGAAAGGAACATTCTCGGCTATTTTTAACTCGACCTTATCCGGATACTTTTCCTTGATACTTTTAGCCGCCGCTAACATGATGTCCGTTCCTTTGTATTCACTTCTGGTCTTGTTGATTCCGATAAATAGTCTGAGTTGCCTGGGAGTTTCAAGAGATATCTTCTTTTTGGCATCTTTCTTTGTCTGAATAGGAAAGGGGATATAACTGGTTTTTGCCGGGAATGCTAAATGATAACACACATAGTATTCATAGAGACCGGTAATGATTCCGTCACAATCATCTGCAATATACTTATTCAATGTTTCCTTTGAAGTTCCAATCCAGTCTTTTTGTTCGATGACAGCATCCTTGTTTGTGCGTACGGAATTGCCAATATTGAAATCACTATATCGTAAAGGCTTCTTGTTCGTGCATGTATCAACCCAATAGTAATCCATACCGAAACCGCCCAAAAACATCGTCTTGTTGTGCTTTCTTAGATATTTATAGATAGGTAATATGCGTTCAGCCTTTAATTCCAGAAACATCGGATTGATAACTTGCACGACATCGAACCCTCTAAGCTTGGGCATGATAGTCAGGAAACGAAGAAGATATTTGATTCCGGACAACCTGGTTTCTCCTCTCACAAGGCTTATGTCACGGGGATAGTCTTTCCAGAAGTCACCATTGGAAACAACAATCACCTGATGGCCGATGGAACGTAATCCCTCTGCAAGAGTCCAATGAACATTACTATATTCACCTATCAGAAGAATCTTCATCTATCCCTGTTTTTGAGTGAGTATAATAGTAGCTTTCTGCCAAGTGCTGTGCTGACCGTCCATCTGAACCATTTATACTTTCTCGTGTAGTCTTTATCAGGTAGAGGAAACAGACCTTTTTCATGTAGTTTCTTGACACGAGATTCTAAGGTGTCGACATCATGCGTAAGGATAATCACGTTATAGATGTAGTCCATTGTAAGCTGGGCAACACGTCTTGATAATGCTTCCCGCTCTTTTGTCGGTAATCGGTCTGCTTTGTATTGAAGCCGGCAAATGACATTAAAGCTGTCATCTAAGCGTTTGAGCTTATCCTTATCCTCTTTCTTATGCGTGATGGATGTGTCATGCAGCCGATAGAAGTAGGCTTTTGCATTGGTTGCATACATACTTTCCGCACGTAATAATAATTGGGGCGTGAATTCTTCATCCTCTCCATAGTCAACTCCAATGGTGAATTTAAGGGAAATCAGCATGGAGCGTCTAAAGATATAGCCCCAGATAGCCCCATATATGTTGTTGTGAAGCATATATTCAACTCCTTCTACCGGTCCAAGAACAGTTATCTCTGGTTCTTTTTCCTCACCGGAAGTCCTGTCGAACGCGATGATGTCTGGATTATTGTTTTTCCAGATGCTTAGACAATGCTCGTATGCTTCGGGTATCAGATGGTCGTCGCCGTCAATAAACTGGATGTGACTACCTGAAGCCAGTCTGATACCAATATTTCTTGCACCGCTAACCCCTTTGTTTTCTTGTCTTACGTAGATGAGATCATTAATGTAATCCTTGAGCCCGACAAGCGGGGATTCGTCACTCCCGTCATCAACAAGGATAATCTCTCTTTCCTCAGGGGTTAAAGAAAGGGAGAGAATACTCTCAACACACTGGCGAAGCATGTCTGGAGAGATGTTATAGGTGGTGATGACAAAGCTTAGCTTCTTTTGTTCATCAGTAAATGGAGCGTTTTGTTGAATCTGCATAACCGTTTTAGTCCAATTAGGTGTAATAGTTGTAATTTCCAAGTAGAATAGTAAGGTAGAACAGGTAATCTTGGCGATGCCCCTGTCTTTTCATATACGTCCATCTGGATGTTTAACACATGTGCATAATAGCTGGCGTCTGACAATTCCGGCAGGACGTTCAGATGAGCTTCGAGCAGGTCGTTGAGAGCCTTACCGTCTGCATTCATCGTAATGCCATGCGGATTATTCACATAATAATACATGCCTTTATCTGTCGTGGCAACCACCTTAGCCTCTTTTAATATGCACGGAAGCGTGTGCACGTCTTCAAAGAACCGGCCGACAGGAAAGCTTACATGATTGAAAACTCTTTTTTTGAATATTTTATTGCATGCGTATGCGTGCAAATAAGCTTTCGCCTCCAGCCAATATGAGTTCGGGTCTTTATATTCTTTCTGCTCAAAACTCAGTATCTTTTCTCTGTTCTTGTCTCCATAATGAATATATATCGGATATTCAATCATGTCGTACTCCGGGTGCTCATTGAGAATATGCATCACTTCTTCAAATGTACTTTGGTCTATATAGTCATCACTGTCGACGAATGTTATATATTGTCCGGTTGCATGTTGAACACCGACATTACGGGCATCACTCAATCCCTTGTTTTCTTTGTGAATGACGATAATGTTTGAATAGGCTTCTGCATAGTGGTCACAGATGGTTGGAGAATTATCTTTAGACCCGTCATCAACGAGTATGACTTCCCAGTCAGGGTAGGGCTGGGATATTATACTGTCGAGACACCGCTCAAGCGTGTGCTGGACATTATAGACGGGAATGATAACAGATAATTTCATTGTTGCAAAGATAACATTTTTTATAATAATATATGTTTTTAGTCGTTATAAATTTGATGGATAAGGTGGAAAAACAAGACAACTACTCGCAAATTCTAAAGTACACAGGCCTTTTCGGAGGAGTGCAAGGCCTGAGTATTTTAGTCGGTGTTGTTCGTAATAAGCTTGTCGCTTCTCTGCTCGGAACAGAAGGAATGGGACTTGTTGCATTATTCAATTCAACGATTAAGTTGTTGGGTGATTCAACAAACCTTGGATTATCGATGAGTTCTGTCAGGGAGATTTCCGACTCATACGGGAACGACCAGAAGGAAAGGCTTGAGCATGCGGTTCAGTTAATCCGCTCTTGGAGCCTTTTCACGGCGATAATGGGTATGCTGGTCTGCCTGGTCTTTAGTCCTCTTTTGAACAGATGGGTCTTTAGCTGGGGAGATCACACTCTTCATTTTGTATTCTTGTCTCCCGTTATTGCCTTGATGGCGATTACCGGGGGTGAACTTGCCATCTTGAAAGGTACTCGCCAGCTCCGGCATCTGGCTGCCTTGTCCGTCTATAATGTCATCGCCTCATTCCTGATAGCTGTTCCCTTGTTTTATTGTTGGAGAGAATCAGCCATCGTCCCATCCATCTTTTTCGTGTCATTGGCACAGATGATATTGACGATATCTTATTCCTATCGGCTATTCCATCCCACATTCTCTTTTAACAAGACGATATTCAGGGAAGGCATTGGCATGGTGAAGTTGGGAATAGCATTCGTGCTGGCAGGAATCTTGGGCAGTGGTGCCGAATTCCTGATACGCTCATATCTCAACAATGCCGGATCTCTTGATACGGTAGGATTGTATAATGCCGGCTATATGATGACAATGGTATATGCCGGCATGGTCTTTTCGGCCATGGAAACGGATTTCTTCCCTCGGTTATCGGGAATAAAGGGAACAGGACCGGAACTGAACGATGTGGTCAACAAGCAGATAGAGGTGTGTCTGTTACTGATTTCTCCTATGCTTGTTGCCTTCTTAGTGGCTTTGCCGATACTCTTGCCTTTGCTCTATACGGGCAAATTCATGCCGGCATTAGGGATGATGCAGATAACGGTTCTGGCAATGTATATGCGTGCCATCAAACTTCCTATCTCTTATCTTCCCTTGGCTAAAGGAGACTCTGGTGTCTATCTGTTGATGGAAGGTATATATGACGTGGTGGTGGTCGTACTGGTGATATTGGCTTATCAATACTACGGACTGACGGGTACAGGTGCTGCTCTTGCCATTGCCTCCGTATTTGATTTCCTCATGCTATATGTCTGCATGCATTATGTTTATCATTATGATTTGTCTGTCAACATTCTGCGCTATTCTATGTTGCAGATTCCGATAGGCATTCTGGCATACTTGCTTACATTCTTCAACTATGGATGGACGTATTGGACATTTGGAATAGTCTTGTCTGTTATCAGTTTCTTCATCTCAATAAAGATACTACATTCTAAAACACGGTTATGGGCGACATTAAAGAAAAAGATAAAAAGGAAGAAATAACGGTTTCCGTCTTAGTTGCCGTCTATAATGGCGAGAAGTATCTTGAACAATGCCTGAGCTCTCTTCTTGCTCAGACTCTCCAGAATGTGCAGATAATTTGTGTGGATGATTGCTCGACGGATTCTTCTCTTGTGATTCTCCACAAGTATCAGCAAATAGACGATAGGGTAGAGGTCATACATTTAGAAAAGAATCAGGGACAAGGTCATGCGCGAAATGTTGCCTTGTCTCAAGCCAAAGGGAAATACATCTGCTTTTTAGATAGTGATGATACTCTGTCTGCTGATGCTCTTCAGTCGGCAGTTGCCGTGTTTGAGAATCATGAGAAGACAGATAGTGTTCTCTTCCATGTGGTTTATTGCAACTCAGAAGGTGAACCGACGGGCGACTATCCGATGAACTCCTTTGAAGTAATGCCCGGACGTGAAGCGTTTGAGAACAGTCTTACATGGAAGATTCATGGTATCTATATTGTCCGTGCTTCTATTCATCAGCAGTATCCATACGATGAGACATGCAGGACATATAGTGATGATAATACAACGAGAATCCATTTTTATCAGTCGAGAGAGGTGAGATGTTGTGATGGCATTTATTATTATCGCCAGCATCCTGCTTCGGTGACTCATTGTGTTAGTGTTTCCCGCTTCGACTATCTCAAGGCGAATGAGAGTATGAAGCATCAGCTTGTTAGCTTAGGGGTTGAAGAAGATGTCCTTGACTTGTATGAGAACGTCAGATGGCTTGTTGTCATAGATCTTTATATGTTTTATTTCAAGAACCGCGGCAAGCTTTCGGAGGCAGACAGGAACTATGGAATCAATGAAATAAAAAGAGTATGGAAAGGTATTGAATTGTCGCGACTGAACAGACGATACCTTTTTAAATTCGGGTATATTCCTTTCCGGCCTTTCTGGACGCTTTTTCGTATTCAGGAAGAATTGTATTTTGCATTAAGAAAACTTATCAAAAAAACGGTGTGATAGTTTGTCGTTTTGAGATTTATTCGTAATTTTGCGAGGAAATAATCTCATTATGACATTAATTATTGTTTTCATCATCATATTAGGATTCTTGTTGATTGCAACAGAAAGCATCACAAAAGTCAACAAAGCTGCTTCCGCCATTTTTGCCGGTACTCTGGGATGGGTGTTGTATATATGCTATGGGACGGATTTCGTTACCAACCTGTATCCAAGAGAATATGACGAGTTCCTCAATGGTGCCATGCATACAGGCTCGATGGTAAAGCTCTTTATCTCGCAAAGCATCTTCCTTCCCTACGTTGGAAGAGCAGCCGAGATCGTTCTCTTCTTGCTTGCCACGATGACGATAGTAGAAATACTGAACAATAATGGATGTTTTGATTTCATCACGCCTTTGTTGAAGACCCGAAGCAGTAAAAAAATGCTCTGGACTCTGTCAACAATCACTTTCTTGTTATCTGCAAATCTCGATAACTTGACCACATCTGTCATGATGCTTACTATCATGCACAGAATTGTACCCAACCGGAAACAACGGATGATTTTGGGGGCTGCGATTATTATAGCGGCGAATTGTGGAGGGGCAATGACCGTGATCGGGGATCCGGCTGGATTGTTCCTGTGGAACCTGGAAGCCGTTACCGCGACCTCTTTTTCAATGACTCTTTTTATCCCTTGTCTCGTTGCATGCGGTATTCCTATTTATTTTTTAGGCCGTCTGTTACCTGAAAGGGTTGAAACGGAGTGGATTCCTATGCCTTACCGGGGTGAGGATACCCGGTTAAATGTATGGCAGCGACTGGTCATGTTATTTGTCGGCATTGGCGGTTTATGGTTTATACCTTCTTTTCATCATCTCACAAAGCTCAGCCCTTTCCTCGGTGCATTATGTGTATTGGCGGTTTTATGGATTGTGAATGAAATCTTCAACAGGAAATTAGTGGTTTCAGACATAACGATATTACACAAGACCCCTTGGGTGCTCCAATATGGTGTAATCCAGATGATGCTTTTCGTGATGGGAGTCATGCTCATGATAGGCGTGGCAGAAGAAACGGGAGCTGTTCATTGGTTTATTTCGCAAAGCGGAATTTACATTCGTAACATGTGGGCTATGGGCTTAACCGCCGGCTTAGTGAGTAGTTTCTTCGATAACTTTGCTACAGCAATCAGCTTCTTCTCTTTAAGCCCGATAGACTCTATTTCACATATTGGCGTGGTGAACCAGAATGATAGTTACTGGATGATTATCGCATTCGCCTCCAGTGTCGGTGGAAATCTGCTTTGCATTGGTTCAATGAGCGGAATGGCTTACATGAAGATGGAGCGTGTAAAGTTAGGCTGGTTCTTTAAGAATGTTACGTGGATGTCATTCTTGGGAATGGTTCTCGGCATCTTAGTAATGTATGTCTTGATGTAAAGTTATCCTTTAGCTCGCCTAAACGATACGTTTAGCACTCCTAAATGATACCTTTAGCACGGCTGAACAATACGTTTAGCAAATCTATAATTTGTAAATCGTCAGGTAATAGATGATGGTTTCTGTAACCATTTGTCATCCAATGTCTTACGAAAAATATTAGAAACCACATTCTTTTTCGACCGAGGAACAATTCGTTCAGATAGATGCCCTTTGTTTGTGGTTTAAATTCGAATGTTAAATGATGCCTTTTGGCATCAGACAAAGGTAGCCAGCCATACAGCTGCCCCATTGGGGACTGCGAAATGGCTGGAAAGAGATACCCCCAAATTATATAGCCTGCCTTTATGGTAGGCGACATTGTCAGCTCTTGTCCCTTGCATAGCAGCAAGGTTTTATGTGTGTGTTGCTCTTACCAGCCATTTCGAAAAGCCCATGGGCTTTTCTGTATGGCTGGCTACCTTTGTCTAATGCCTACGGCATTTCATTCATTAATGTCGAAAATCCCAATTTGCCAGCATTGATACGGACATTTGTAAGGCCAACTAGCAAAATAATGTAGCTCAAAAGAATTGTATTTGAGACATTCAATTGCATTGAAGATTTTTCAAATCCGTGATATTATTAATTGGTTCCATATAGATATTGATGTCAAAATCGATTGCTCATAGATAGGATTCTTGGAAGAAATGATACCTTTGGCATCTGATCTTTCCACCTTTAATCTTATTGTCATATCTTTATAGCATTGCATTTATGAGAGGGCGCATGACAATATTAACGCTATTTAAGGAATGATTATAATTTTATCCATTATCTTGTCAAATTCTTTGGAAAAAGTATCCATAGCACAGAAAAAAACTTTATTTTTGTAGTCGGTAATCATGAGCGTATTTCTTGGTTGTCTTTATAAGTAATTGGTAACCATATTTTACGACTTTATTATCCCGAAACGGCGTACAAAGGTATTACAGAAGAAGAGGAGGATATGTAAGATTCATTATCACTTAATAAAAGGAATAGCTATGAGCGAGAATATAATAGACATCATTCTAGATATTAAAGACCGCGCAGATAAGGAATATGACCAGGCCAAACCGGTTAGAGCTATTGGCCGAGGTTATATTTGCTCAACAGGCTCAAAGAAGGAATGCAAAATTTGGATTACCAATACAGAACCTGTATTTACGCAATATGGAACGTATTACAAAGATGGCTCCGTTGCTACAATTACTGATAGTGTGTGTAATGCACTCAAGGAGCCAGGACAACTTATAGTATCCAAGAATAAGACGTATGCCCAACGAATACTGAGATACTTTGATGGGCACCATGATGTGGTGTATAATGGTCGTCGAATCGTTTTTGATATTCTCAATTCAGCCAACTTTATTAATCCTTCTACAGGTAATTCACGCGATTTGTCTAACATTCAGGTTGGCATGGCTGGTATGAAAAACTTTATGACTTTCCGTGATATTGCGACAGCTCTAAAGCAATTGTCGGAAGTTGGTACTAAACAGAAAAATGCAGCCCAAGAGGAAAATGCGGCTAAACGACGATTACAGGAACTGGAAGAGCAGCGTAAGCGTGACGAAGAAGAACGCCAGCGCCAATTAAAAGCCGCCCAAGATGCGGAAGAGAAAAGGCGTATTAAAGAAGAACAACGTCGCATTGAGGAGGAGCGACAACGGCAGATTGCTGAAGAACAGGAACGTCAGCGCAAAGCGGAAGAGGAACGCAAACAGTTTGAGGAGGAGCTAGCGGCACTCTCAGACAAGTATGCGAATGCTGCAAGTTTCATTCGTAAACAGGCCTCACTACGGCTTAATCCAAATCTTTCTGAAGAGCAACTTGAAATCAAGTTCTCGCATGTGTTGGACGGCACTACAGTTGTTATCAACGGTGGCCCAGGTACTGGTAAGACTACAACACTTATCCAACGTCTGAAACTCCTTATCAGCAGTTCTGACTTGTTGGATTATCGTGAGAATCATCCAGACTGTACACTTACAGACGAACAGATTCGTATCGCGTCTGACCCTGAACGAAACTGGATTTTCTTCTCACCTACAGAACTGCTCCGTCAGTTTATGCGGGACAACATGAACTACGAGGGTTTGACAGACACAAACCGCAAAACCGTTGTGTGGGCTGATTATTTGAGAAGAACCCTTGTACGCGACAAATATCAATTTGCTGGCGATGACTTCCCGTTTGACTTTGCGAAGTCATCGATGAATGAGACGCCTATCTACACAAGTAATCATGTGGCACTCATCAACCGCTTCATTCGTGAATATATCACAGAGATGAAGAAGAAGCTGCAGGTTGTGGCGGAAATAGATACAAGTCGTTTTAGGTGGCATCAAGTGGGTAAGCGCATAACTGAGGTCTGCAAGGATGCTAATAAGCGCATCAGTGCCACGGCTTCACTAGTAAGACTTATGCTCGATTTGGATGCTATACATGAGATGCCAACACCACAAGGCATTCTTTCAGCGAAGGAGGTTGTTGACTCCTACAAGGAACAAATGCAACGCATATCTACATCTTACATGGCAGAATGGCGTAAGGACGAGGATTTTTATGCCAGCCTTGTAGAAATGGCTAAAAACTGGAAAAACAATAACCTTACTGAAGAGGAAGAGGAGGAAGCTGGTGAAATGGATGAAGAAGAAATCCTTGCAGGTGCAGAAAACAAACTGCTCTCTACGTTGAAAAACATGATGAAGCGACTGGCACTACATATCATAGATGCTAAGATAACTCTCAATGGCAGGGCCAAACAACTCTATGAAAAGGTAGATAATCGTATTGTTGTTGCTGATTACGAAAATCTTGCAGAGTACGCTTACTTCATGCAGTACTTCTATCCTATTATTCATAACTACGAGGGATATCTCTTCAACAAGATAACTACTATCTACAAAAACTTCCGCAGAGAAGCATTGAAAACGGGCATGGTCGGATGGAATAAGAGACTTTTGAAAAAAATCGTAGAAGACGACAAGAACCGTCCATTGTGTCAACAAGAACAAGCCTTGCTGATAGGATTTATCAACAATCTTGTGTTAAGCATACGTTCTGTATCTATCCGTCGTTTTGAAGTTCTAAAACACAAATTCGCGGTGGCATATAAAGACGTCTGCCGTCCTGTCATTGGTATTGATGAAGCAACGGACTATACACTCGTTGATTACTATGCCATCAATTCACTTCGCCATTACAAGGTGTCTTCGTTTACCTTGACGGGTGATATGATGCAGAGTTTGCGTCTTGATGGTGTGAGCGATTGGATGGATTTACAACGTCCTAATATGTTTAACAGTGTAGAGGTTAAGGATCTCACCATCTCATATCGACAAAGTCCGAAACTTATGCGATTAGCAGATGCTATCTATGAGCATGAGTTGGGTAAGCCTTCGCCCTATAAATGCAAACTTGAACAGGATGAAAGTTGCCCGAACCCACTTTTGCTTGAGTCGGACGACGAAGAGGTAAAAGCAGAATGGATTGCCAAACGTGTTCTTGAAGTAAAACAAGAATATAAATTTGTACCCTCGATAGCTGTATTTGTTGCAGACAAGCAGGACGCAGCAGAGTTGGAGATGCTTCTGAAAGACGATGGACGCTTGGAAAACAACGGCATTGATGTAAAAGATTGCAGTTCTGGAGACAACCTCTCTGCACAAGACATGCTTCGTATCTTCCCCCTTGACAAGGTGAAAGGTATGGAGTTTGAAGTTGTATTCTTTCATAATATAGATAGGGTGAAAGCATCTAAACTGATAAGTCGGTATCTCTATGTGGGGTTATCACGAGCTACTTTCTTCATGGGTGTTACCACTTCCAGCACCGATATTGACATCCTTCCAGAAATCTTAGACGAATTTGATACTACCGGAACGTGGGGAGAAGAGTAAACAATCACCTTTCGAATGTGATTTATAGTATTAATTGTAATATAACGAATACCAGTGGTCTCCAATCCATATAATTGTATTATACGGGACTAATTCTCAGTTTATGGGCAGTTCTCATGATGTTCCTTAATGCTACATCCTTTTTGAGGGCATACTCTATAGAGATGTTCGGGAGATTGATACATTCGACTTGATAGAAGCCTGCGGCTAATAGCTTGTCCTTGTCTTTGATTCTTCCTGCAACTAAACAAGTGGGAACATCTGCTTTCAGAGCATGTCTCATCAATGTATAGGGTAGTTTTCCCATCAGAGTCTGAGCGTCGGACTGACCTTCTCCTGTGATAATACAATCAGCACCTTTTATGATATGTTCAAAGTCGATGGTTTCAAGTAGTATTTCTGCACCAGAACGGATAGAGGAATTGAAGTATTGTAATAAAGCATAGCCTAATCCTCCTGCCGCTCCAGCACCAGGAAGGTTAGCATAATCGTGATGACATCTACTTGCTGATGCTTCTGCAAAACGAAGGGCTCTTTCCTCAAGAATCGGTATAGCTTCTTCGGTTGCCCCTTTTTGTCTCGCAAAGGTATAGGCTGCCCCATGTTCTCCACATAGAGGATTCATGACATCTGAAGCAATGGTAATCCGTGCTTTACAAGGTAAGCATCCTTTTTCATTCAATGCCTGAATCATGCCTTGCCCGGCATCACTCGTTGCACTTCCCCCTAATCCGATTATAATATGCTGGTATCCTTTCTGAAGGGCATCTGCAATGACTAAGCCAACACCATAGCTTGTCGCTTTTAATGGGTTGCGCTCCTCCTTATTTAATAATGATAACCCAATGATACGAGCTGTTTCAATGATGGCAGTATCATTTACCGTGATGTATCTTGCCTTAACAGGTCGCATAAGCGGGTCGACCGTATCAGTAGACACGGATGACGTCTGAAAGGATGTGTAATTGCTGATAGCACTTTCAAAAGCTTCAAGCCATCCTTCGCCACCATCACTCATGGCTATTTCTAAAATCTCTGCATCAGCATATACTTCCCTAAGCCCACTTGCCATGGCTTTGTTCGCCTCGGCTGAAGTAATACACTCTTTGAATGAATCTATAGCCGTAATAATTTTCATGTCGATAAATCAAACCCGATTACAAAGATAACAAACAATTTCCATTGATTACATAATTTGATTCGCTTTTCTTCTTGTTATTTGGAAATAATTCTTATCTTTGCAATTATGAGAACAATAGCATCACTTCTGCTTTTCTTCCTTTGCTATCAGACAATGATGGGGCAGGGAAAACGAAATCATTATGAGTTTGATCATGAAATACCTGTCTATATTGATTCCATACAGGCAAGTCTTTCATATCCTTTGTCATGGCGAAACTTAAAAGGAGAGATGTCCTTTGACCAGTGGCGAAGTCAGGCACGTGATAAGGTGTTGGAACTAATGGGACCTGTCCCCCCGATGCCTGACCAATGGGATGTGAGAATAATAGCAGAAGAAAGACGCAATGGATATGTTGCAAAGAAGATAGAGTTTAACCTTTCGCGCTGGTATCGTGTTTCTGCCTATCTGCTTGTTCCAGAGACTCCATATATAGCATCCGCTAACCGGCGTTATCCTGCCATTAACCTCTTACATGACCATGGTGCTCATTTGTTTATTGGCAAGGAGAAGATGATCCGGCCTATTCATGAGGATTCTATTGTTACAGATGATGCCAACAAGTGGGTTGACAATCTATACGAAGGGCAGTATCTGGGAGATTATCTTGCCCAGAACGGGTATGTTGTCTTCTCAATAGATGCTCCTTTATGGGGAGAACGTGGCAGGAAAGAGGGAGTGGATCGCAGCCGTTATGATATCATTGCCGGTAACATGATGATGCTTGGGCGTAATTTATGTGCGCAGATGCATTATGATGATATACGTTCAACAGAATTTCTTTCGTCATTACCGTATGTAGATAAAAAGCGAATAGGTTGTGCAGGTTGTTCGATGGGAGCTTATCGGTCGTGGATGTTGTCAGCCTTGAGTGATGATGTGAAAGTTGGATGCTCTGTTTGCTGGATGATAACGACGGAAGATCAACTGACTCTTAAATACGGTAGAAAAGAAAATGGCGGGTTTGCTAATTGCATACCGGGTCTGCGTAATTATCTGGACTATCCTGATATAGCTTCATTGGCATGTCCGAAACCAATGTTGTTTATATCAGGGACGAAGGACAAACTGTTTCCTATACCCGGAGTGGAAAAAGCGTACAAGCAGATGCATGATGTTTGGGACGAACTTAAAGTCGGTCAGAAACTGGTAACTCATATCATTGACCAGCCTCATGAATGTAACCTTAGCAATCAAGCTGCGATTCTCAGCTTTTTCAATCAATACCTTAAATGATATTCGGTAATGGTCAAAGAGTATAAGCTACGTCTTCTCCCAGTTCAGGCAGCCAATGAGCAATCTATCATAGAGAGTGTTGCCAAAGAAAAGGGGATTGATTCCCGGACAATTAAAGGCATCAGGATTGTCCATCGTTCCATTGATGCCCGTCAACGGACAATAGTAGTCAATCTCGACGTACAGGTGTATATAAACGAGATGCCACCTGCCAATAGTATCACCCCCATTGAATATCGTGATGTCTCTGGTTGTCAGTCTGTCATTGTCGTCGGTGCGGGACCTGGAGGACTCTTTGCGGCATTAAGACTGATTGAGCTTGGCCTTCGTCCTATTGTGTTAGAAAGAGGTAAGAACGTGCATGATCGTAAGAAAGACCTTGCACTCATAACCAAAACACACAAAGTGGATGGTGAGAGTAACTATTGCTTTGGTGAAGGAGGTGCCGGGGCATATAGTGACGGAAAACTTTATACTCGTTCAAAGAAAAGGGGAAGTGTCGAAAAGATTCTGACGGTCTTTTGTCAGCATGGTGCCAATAGCAGCATTCTTTCGGATGCACATCCACATATTGGTACAGATAAGTTACCCCATGTGATTGAGAATATCCGGAATGTCATTTTGAAGTGTGGAGGAGAGATACATTTCCAGACAAAAATGACAGCACTAAAGATTGGCACCGTTAATAATGAAAGAAGGGTAACAGGTGTTGAGGCGATACGGTTAGATGAAGATAATCGGCAATGTGAGTTTCAAGGCCCCGTCGTTTTGGCAACAGGTCATTCTGCACGTGATGTTTACCGTTATCTTTCATCAGCAAAGATAGAGATTGAAGCTAAAGGTATTGCCGTAGGTGTGCGTCTGGAGCATCCTTCACAGATTATAGATCAAATTCAATATCACAATAAACAGGGACGTGGAAAGTATCTGCCAGCGGCAGAGTATTCCTTCGTGACACAGGTGGAAGGACGTGGTGTCTATTCATTCTGCATGTGTCCAGGTGGTTTCGTAATCCCAGCTGCTACAGGTCCTCATCAGATTGTCGTTAATGGAATGAGCCCGTCCAATCGTGGAACACAATGGTCGAATAGTGGAATGGTTGTTGAGATTCATCCCGATGATATTAATTCAATGGACATCTTACCACATACAGACCATCAGGAAGATGCTCTTTGCATGATGCAGTTTCAGGAGAACCTCGAAGAGATGTGCTGGCAACAAGGAAACAGGAGGCAGACGGCACCGGCGCAAAGGATGGCAGATTTCGTCAACAATCGCCTTTCATACGATTTGCCTGCCAGTTCTTATGCTCCAGGTCTTATCAGTAGTCCTTTGCATTTTTGGCTTCCGCCTTTTATTTCTAAAAGACTACAACAAGGATTTCTGCAATTCGGGAAATCGCGTCATGGGTTTCTGACGAATGATGCAGTCTTGATTGCAATAGAAACACGCACAAGCAGTCCTGTCAGAATAATTCGTGAACGCGAAACACTTGAGCATATAGGTGTTCATGGACTGTTTCCATGTGGTGAAGGAGCCGGATATGCAGGCGGTATTGTCTCTGCGGCAATCGATGGTGAACGCTGTGCAGAGATGTGCGCACAATATATTAATGCTATATGATGGCTATTTCTTTATCTCTCTTTCCTTGATAAATCCATGTCTGTATGCATACAACAGCTCTTGCAAGTCATAGACCTGCTGTTGTAGTTCACGCCCCTTGTCAGTATCAGCCACAAGCATACGATGGTCGGCCATTTCAACAATTTGTATCGTACTCTTGATGTCTATACCTTTTTGAATGGCTTCCTTTGTACTGGTAAACGGTTCATGTTGAACGAGTTCAAAACCACGACTATGATAGACTAAGGTGTATCCGGCAATTCCTGTTTCCTTATGGTAAGCCTGTGAAAAGCCTCCGTCGATGACCATCAGCTTTCCCTGTGCCTTTATCGGATTCTCTCCACTACGAACATGTACAGGTACATGACCATTAATGATATGCCGGTTATTGCCAGTCACCCCAAATGCATCTAAGATACTCTCAACGACTTGAGGGTCTTCACGCAATTTGAAATAATAGCCTTTTTCTTCAACATGCGTTTCTTTTTCATCTAAGAAATAGCGTTCAAAGGTTGCCATCTTAGATTTGTCAAACAAAGGACTCTCAGGTCCACACCATAGATAGAGGAAATAGTCCTTTGCATACGCTCTCTCTGTAGGAGTTGAATCATTTTGGAAAGCAGTTCGAATCATCATTCCCGTATGATGCATCAATTCTTTTCCGCTAAACTTCCTACCCTCATATATCTCTACCTCTTTCAGACTTCCATCAGCATTAACGGGAACAGCAGCATGGAAAAGAAGGTTGTTGTTGCAGATTGAATACATACAGCCGTGTTGAAGAAGAAGCCGGACATGTTTGTGCAACTTCTCACTCACACGGAAAGAATGATGAAGCTTGTCCATCAAGTCTTTTTCTTCAGGAGTTAAAGCATTAGGTTCATCGGGATTGATTGTAGGAAAGAAACTGCTTTTTAGTTTGTAGTTCTTTCCATCTAATGTAATGCTGCCATCTTTGTAGTTGATCTTGTCAAACAATATACGATCTTGCATGTTCCATTCCGGATGGCGGGCAAATATCTTTGCTTCCTCTTTAAACTGGATAATGGAGATAGCCTTGTGCATAAGTGCGGTAAGACGTCTGGTCTTTTCGTCCATCTCATTGGCTCCTCCGGTAAGACTGGGCTGAAATTCAAGACAGGGATCATTCCCGTATGTCTCCATTGCGAATGTGGCTAATGGAACAAGATTTATGCCATAGCCATCTTCCAATGTCAATAGATTGGAATACCGTAATGAAAGTCTGATGACATTACAAATACATGCATTATTTCCTGCACATGCACCCATCCATAGGATGTCATGGTTTCCCCATGTTATATCCCAATTATGATAATGCCTGAGGATGTCTAAGATGATATGTGCGCCCGGTCCGCGGTCGAATATGTCACCTAAGATATGAAGCTGATCGATTGCGAGGCGCTGAATGACATTACAAATAGCAATGATGAAGTCGTCTGCCCGGCCAGTGGAAATGATAGTTTCAATGATAACATTAACGTATGCCGTTTTATTTGCGTCTTCCGGTCTTTCGTGAAGAAGTTCTTCGATAATATAGCAGAAATCATCAGGAAGTGATTTCCTGACCTTTGACCGGGTGTACTTACTGGAGACATCACGACAAATGCTAACGAGTTGATGAATTGTTATGTGATACCAGTCAAGAATGTCTTCTTCATTGGCTTTAATGAGTTCAAGCTTCTGTTCAGGATAATAGATTAAAGAGCACAGCTCACGAATCTCGCTCTCCCGTAAGGTGTTTCCAAATTGTTCGTTGACTTTTCTTTTTATGTTTCCAGATGCATTCTTCAATACATGCTGAAATGCTTCATACTCACCGTGGATGTCAGCGAGGAAATGTTCTGTTCCTTTGGGTAAGTTTAATATGGACTGAAGATTAATGATTTCAGTACTGGCATCTGCAATTGTCGGGAAAGAACGAGATAATAATTGCAGATATCTCATATCTTTTCTTATATCGTACTTTGACATGGCTTAGATATATTATTGGTAGTTAGTAATAATCTCTTTAATTCTATCAGTTG
>Ga0247611_10005102_pt1 | contig 17699 bp, 12 predicted proteins | sample 177DNAGHGhighgp2_FD_192422 | JGI IMG/M metagenome (GOLD analysis project Ga0247611, IMG submission 192422) | Sheep rumen microbial communities from Palmerston North, Manawatu-Wanganui, New Zealand - 1770 DNA GHGhigh gp2 | ecosystem: Host-associated > Mammals > Digestive system > Stomach > Rumen... | reverse complement strand
ATAGGCACGGGCATTCACCAGCCGTCCGCCCATGGGGATAAGCTCGTTGCCCTCCGACACCACGTCGTAGACACTCTTTTCGGGGTCAATCTGCACATGTTGCTGGTCCACATAGCCTATCTTCACTGTCTCGCCAACTGTGAAGGTTCCCGTGTCGGGCTTCTCCAATCCCATGATTAGGCGGAAGAGGGTAGTCTTGCCGCAGCCGTTGGGGCCTATGATGCCCACGATGCCTGCGGGGGGTAGGCTGAACGTAAGATTCTCATACAGCAGCTTGTCGCCGTAGGCTTTGCTTACACCCTCCACTTCTAGTACCTTGTTGCCAAGTCGCGGGCCGTTGGGGATGAAGATTTCCAGATTCTGCTCCTTCTCCTTCACGTCCTCGTTCATCATGCGGTCGTATGCTGCCAGACGGGCCTTGCCTTTGGCGTGACGGGCTTTTGGTGCCATGCGCACCCATTCCAGCTCGCGCTGCAGGGTCTTGCGGCGTTTGCTCTCCTGCTTCTCCTCCATGGCCAGACGTTGTGTCTTTTGGTCCAGCCAGCTGCTGTAATTGCCCTGCCAGGGGATACCCTCGCCGCGGTCAAGCTCCAGAATCCAGCCCGCCACATTGTCGAGGAAATAGCGGTCGTGCGTCACAGCAATGACTGTGCCTTTGTACTGGCGCAGATGTTGCTCCAGCCAGTTGATGCTTTCGGCATCCAGATGGTTGGTAGGCTCGTCGAGCAGCAGGATGTCCGGTTCCTGCAGCAGCAGACGGCACAAAGCCACGCGTCTCCGCTCGCCACCGCTGAGGTTCTTCACGGGCTCATCCTCGTCGGGACAGCGCAGGGCATCCATGGCGCGCTCCAGCCGGCTGTCGAGGTTCCAGGCATCGTATTGCTCCAACAGTTCTGTCAGCTCGCCCTGCCGTTGGCACAGCTTGTCGAAGTCGGCATCCGGGTCGGCAAAGGCGTTGTTCACCTCCTCATACTCCTTCAGCGCATCCACTATGGGCTGCACAGCCTCTTGCACCACCTCCTTCACCGTCTTGCTGTCGTCCAGCTTGGGCTCCTGTTCCAGATAGCCCACGCTGTAGCCGGGCGAGAAGACCACCTCGCCTTGATAGTCCTTGTCCACCCCCGCAATAATCTTCAGCAGTGAGGACTTACCCGAACCGTTCAAGCCGATAATGCCGATTTTGGCACCGTAGAAGAAGGATAGATAAATGTCTTTCAGTATCTGGCGGGAAGGCGGTATCAGCTTGCCCACACCTACCATTGAGAAAATGATTTTCTTGTCGTCAGCCATAGTTGAGGATGTTTTTTTGTTTTCTAAAGGTTTACTGAGGTATCCCGGGAAGTGATAGGGAATCCCAGGATACGCTTTTTGTTATCGTCTGGTTCTAGTCTTCGTCGAAGTGGAGGTCCTTGACGTTGATCTGTATCTCGGTCTTGCCGTTCCAATAGTTCTCTTCGAGGGTGTAGCAGATGGTGAAAGGGTGGCCTTTCTTGACACGGGGGTAGCAGTGCCCCAGCTGGAAACCGATGGCGGGGTAGGTCTTCGACCGAGAGAGGAGGGAGATGACATTAAACTTGAGGTGGTTGGAACCTACCACGCGAGGATAGCCCGTGTCGACAAGACTGTGCGACATGAACACCGGCACGTTGTTCTCCGGGCCGAAGGGACCGAATTGCTTCAGGATACGAAGGAACTTGGGTGTGATATGTTTGCCAAAGTCCAGCTCGGCGTCAATCTCTATCTCGGGAACCATACTTTCTTTCGGCAGGGTCTGGGTGACCACCTCTTCGAAACGCTTGGTGAACGCCTCTAGGTTTTCGGGTTTCACCGACACCCCTGCGGCGCAGCGGTGACCACCGAAATGTTCAAGCAGGTCGCTGCATTGTTCGAGGGCGGCATGGACGTCGAACTCCTTGATGCTGCGTGCCGACCCGGTGAAGAGGTCGTCGGTGGAGCGGGTGAAGATAACCGTGGGCTTGTAGTATGCCTCCACCAGCCGCGATGCCACGATGCCCACCACGCCCTTGTGCCAGTTCTCGTCAAACAGCACGATGCTCTTGCGGTTCCGCATCACGGGGTTGCTCTCTATGCGGCGTTTGGCCTCCTCGGTTGCCGAGCTGTCGAGGTCCTTGCGCTGAGTGTTGTACTCGTTGATTTCCTTGGCCAGCATCTCCGCTTGCTCGGCATTGTCGCTCAGTAGCAGGCGCACCGAGTCGAAGGCGCTGCGTATGCGTCCGGCAGCGTTGATTCGGGGGCCGACAAGAAACACGAGGTCTGTGATGTTCAGTTCCTTGCGGAAGTACGACTTGTCCTCGGGGTGTTGGCGTTGTTCCTCCTCGGAGCGGCGTTCGATATGGCCGTAGGTGAGGATGGCCTCGATGCCGGGACGGGGACGGGTGTTGATAACCTTCAGTCCGAAAGCCGCCAGCACACGGTTCTCGCCCATGATGGGCACGATGTCCGACGCAATGCTCACCGCCACAAGGTCCAGGTATTTCAGCAAGCGCAGCTGCAGGTCGTCGCGCTTTTCGCGGCGGATGTCGTCCAGCGTCTCGGGCGGGTCGCAGAGGCGCACGCCTACCCGCTGCTCCTGATGTGCCTCGACAATCTTGAACCCAATGCCGCATCCCGACAGCTCCTTGTAGGGATAGGGGCAGTCCTCGCGCTTGGGGTCCAGCACCGCCACAGCGGCGGGAATGTTGTAACCGTCAGGCAGATGGTGGTCGCCGATAATGAAGTCGATGCCGAAACTTGACGCATAGGCCACCTGCTCCATGGCCTTGATGCCGCAGTCCAGGGCGATAATCAGTTTGACACCCGTCTCGCGGGCATAGTCGATGCCCTGAAACGAAATACCGTATCCCTCGCTGTCTCGGTCAGGGATATAAAAATCAATGTTGCGGTGGAATGTACTGAGGTAGGAGTACACCAGGGCAACAGCTGACGTGCCGTCCACGTCGTAGTCCCCGTATATGAGGATGCGCTCGTGGCGGCGGACCGCCTCGTTGATACGAGCAATAGCGCGGTCCATGTCCTTCATGAGGAAAGGATCATGCAACTGGTCCAAGCTTGGTCGGAAGAAACACCGTGCCTCTTCGAACGTCGTAATACCACGCTCTACAAGCAGCGTGGCGATAATTTCGTCAACTCCTAATGCTTCCGCAAGTTTTTTAACTACCTCTTTGTCATAATCTTCCCTTAATATCCAACGTTTTTCTTTCATTTTTTACTGGTTGTAAAGGTACAACTTTTTTTTGGATTGAATGAAAAAAAATTCTTTTTTTCACCAGGACGGAGGATAATAGGTTGAAAGCTATTGCATTGTAGGAGAACTGAACGTTGACACTCCGGGGGGGCTCAGGATAGGGCTGCGCGTAGGGTAAAAACATGGCGCTCCCTGCGCTGAAGGGTGGTCGGCCTGCAGACAGTTGGATAACGGTTGTTCAATGATAAAGTACCATTGAACAACCGAACAACAGATTCTATTTGATGGGCAGTAGGGCGGGCTATTCAACTGTGTGGTAGCGTCCGCCGAAGGCAATGCCTACCTGTGCCGTCAGGCAGAGGCCTTTGGGGCTACCCTCTATGAGTGGGAATGAGGAGTAGGAGAGGCGCAGCTTGCCCTGTAGCGAGATGTGGTTGCGGTCGCTGATGCGGTGGTCGCCAAACAGGTGGTTGAAGTGGGGGAAGGTGTTCTGCTGCCAGAAGTGGTAGCGGAACATGACTCCCACAGTAGGCTCGAGTCGGGTGTAGGCAAAGCGGTCTTCCCATTTCCGTTTGGCACTGAGTTCGTGCATACCGAGGCCGATGATGGGGGAGAGCTGCATGTGGTTGTTGTCGATGAGCAGTAATCCGTAGCCGATGTTGATGAGGGTGAGGCTGTAGGAATGATCTTCGAGAAAGATGCCCTCCACTAGTTGAGGGTTATTCCTGTTGAGGAGGGGTGCGGTTTTGCGCGCATCGTAGCTGCCCATGATGGCCTCGATGTCGAGGAGATGGCTTTTCCATTGGAAGGCGAAGCCATACCCAATGGCGAATGCGGGGGTAAAATACTGTCCTAGGGAGCCAAGCGGGTAGGACATCCCCAGCGAGAAGTAGGCGCTGTAGCCGAATGGGCGGGGGGTGTAGGTGGGTTGGTAGTAGGCTGGGAGCATGTCGAGTTGCTGCCATACTTGCTGCTCGAAGGCGGCGAGGGCTGCGGTGTCGGTGCCGTCTTGTGTCAGTTGGCGGAAATAGGCTATGCGTTGGTTGAGGCGGTCGTTGGCTCCGTAAAGCATGTTGCTGTAAGAGCCTGGGTCGTCGGAGGTATTGAGCGAGCGTTGAAGGGTGCGGCGCTCCACTTCGAGCATGTCGAATATCACTTGGTTGTAGCGCAGCAGCTGGGGGGTGCGGTGGTCGGCAGTGACCCACGACGAGGAGGGGAGCATCCAGGCTTCGGCACGGTAGAAGAAGGATTTGATACCGTCAATATTTTCCTGTACGGGGCTGAAGCCGATGTTGTATTGTAGCAGAGAGTTTTCATCGGCGTTGGTGGGGGTGGCGGTAAAGTCGTCCCAGGTGAGGGGACCTAGGCTCCAGGTACGTTGCAACTCTTGTGCTGCACAGCTGAGGCTGAGGGTCAGCAGCAGGATCGGAATGGCTAGTTTGTGTGTCATAGTTTATTGGGGATAAAGGGTTTTATCTAATCTTTTTGTCTCTTTTCAGCAATCGCCATACGTCGCGCCAGGAGGCTTTCTGTCCGTAACGGAGGATGGCGGAGCGGTAGACGCGGGCGGCGGCCCAGATGCAGAGGGGGAAGGTGGCAAGGAGCAGAAGCATGGAGAGCACCACCTGCCACACAGGGACACCAAAGGGGATGCGCATCAGCATGGCTACGGGCGAGGTGAAGGGGATGATGGAGAGCCATACGCTGATGCTGCCCGAGGGTTGCCCAATCATGGATGGGAGCAACAGGATGGTAAGTATCAAGGGGATGGTGAGTGGGATGGTGAATTGTTGCGAGTCAGTTTCGTTATCGACCAGCGAGCCTGCGGCGGCGAAAAGAGAGGCGTAAAGCAGGTAACCGAATACGAAGTAGAAGAGAAAGAGGAAGATAATCATGGCGAAGTTGATGCCTGTGAGGCCTTCGATGAGGTCTTGGATGCTGTTGTCAATGCCCTCGCCAGCCTGGTACTGGGCGGCACGTTCCTGTTCTGTCTGGTACTGGTAGGTGGCTTCGGTGCCTTTTGAGGCAATCTCGGTTTGACTATGGCGTTCGGTGGCTTGCTGGAAGAGGTCGGCATGGGTGAGCTGCACGCCGGTGACCAAAGCACCGGCCAGGAGCACCCAAAGGGCAAACTGGGTGAGACCGACAAGCCCGATACCCACCACTTTGCCCATCATGAGCTGGAAGGGTTTGACGCTGCATACAATGACTTCCACTATGCGACTGGTCTTTTCCTCCATGACTCCCCGCATCACTTGTGAGCCGAACATGAAGACGGCAATGAAGACAAGCATGGCGAGGATTATGCCGACTGCGATTTTGACTTGGAGGAAACCGTCACGGCCCGTTTCGATGTCCTGGGTGCGCAGTTTGATATGGGTGGAGGTGAGGAGGGTATAGTCTTCGGGGGTGAGGCCGTGGACGTCGAGCAGGATGCGGTTCCGCAGTATCTCTTGAAGCTGGTTCTGCGCATCGGTCTGCACATTGAGCGCGGGCATGTCGGAGCGGTAGAAGAGATAGGCGTCGCGGGGTAGGGTGGTCTCGCGAGCAGGGATGTAGACAATGGCGTCGAGGCTGTCGTACTGCTGCAATTGTCGACGTGCGTAGTCGATGCTTCCCGCTTCGTGGTAGGAGATGTCGCGTCCCGATCGGAATTGGCCTTGGAAGAGGCCTGTGTCGTCGACTATCAGCACATGCGAGTGCTCGAGAGGACGCGTGGCCAGGAAGATGGGGATGGCGTAGACCACGGCCAGCAGGATAGGTACGACGATGGTGAGTATCCAGAAGGAGGTTTTCTTGACGCGGGTGAAGTATTCGCGTTGTATGACAAGGAGTACTTTGTTCATGAGGCAGGGTTTTATAACATGCTATTGATTATTGCCGGTTGAGGTGTCCCGAACGGTGTCGATGAAGATGCGGTCGAGGTCTTTCCCGGGGTTGTCTCCTTTGATGTCGGCAAGCGGGCCACTGAGCACGACGCGGGCATGGTTGATGAGCACTATGTCGTCGCAGAGCTCTTCGGCCGACGGCATGTTGTGGGTGGAGAAGATGATGGTGGCACCCTGCTCCTTAAGGTGGAGGATTTCGTGCTTGAGGAGGTCGGCGTTGACTGGGTCGAAACCGCTGAAGGGTTCGTCGAAGATGAGGAGGCTGGGATTGTGGAGCACGGTGACCACAAATTGGACTTTCTGCTGCATGCCTTTGGAAAGTTCCTCCACGCGGCGGTTCCACCAGGAGTCTATCTCGAGGCGGTCGAACCATTCGTGCAACCGATGTTCGGCGGTGGATTTGTCTAGTCCCTTGAGCCGTGCCAGGTAGATGCATTGTTCTCCCACACGCATCTTTTTGTACAGTCCGCGTTCCTCGGGCAGATAGCCTATCTGCATGACGTCTGCAGGGGTGATGGGATGCCCGTCGAAGAGGATGGTGCCGCTGTCCGGCGCAATGATTTGGTTGATGAGACGGATGAGGGTGGTCTTGCCTGCACCGTTGGGGCCGAGGAGACCGAAGACTGTGCCGCGGCGGACGTGGAGGTTCACCCCGTCGAGGGCACGGAAGGTGCCGAAGCTCTTGGTGATATTGTCGATGGTTAACATGCTGGATGGGGTTATGCTTTGCTTTTGCGGAGGGGTAGACGGATGAGGAGTGTCTCGGCAAGGAGCGCGAGGAGGGCGAGGAGAATGCACCAGCGCCAGAGGGGTGTGCCCTGGTTACGGCTGCGGATGTAGTCGGTCATGGACTTGGCGGCCGGAGGCGAGAGACGGTAGGAAGAGAGGTCGGCCTCGTTGACTAGCCGTTTGATGTCGCTGCGTGATAGGCAGGCGAGGTCGGATTCCTGGCGGCTGTAGTTGAAGGCCAGTCCTTCGAGGGGTTGCGGTGAGAGGATATAATTGCCCGCTTGGACAATTTCGCCGTGGGGATAGATGAGACTGTGCGAGCCGGAACGCCGGATGTCGGGGATGAATCCCTGTTGACTGGAGGTGGCGTCGACAGGGTCGAGATGGCGTGGACTGTCGTCGGTGAAGAGGGTGGAGAGCGGAATGGGTTGCGTGGCGGTGATGAGGTGGTAAGGCAGCGGGAGGGGAGTGCTGAAGAGCGCCATGTTGTAGAGGGTGGGGACAAAAAGCGCTTGATGGACAAAGTCGGTGTAGTCGGGGCGCAACGGGGTGGCAAGGAGGTACAGGTGGCCTTGGCCGAAGGGGGTTTCGGAGAGGAGGCTGTTGCCGTCGAGCAGTCCGATGACTTGGCGGGTGACAGTGCCACCAGGCTGTTGGAGAGTGTAGTGGCCAGTGGTCGAGGGCATCTCCACCTCGTCGCTGAGGTTGCGGAAAACCCCTGAGTAGAGCGGATGCGTCGATTGTAAGGCGCCTGCCCGGGTCTCTTTCTGTCGCCAGGCTTGAAGAAGCGGGGCATGGAGTGACGACAGGAGGAGGTTATATGACGACACTTCGGCGTCGGGGGCGGGTACAACCACCAATGTGCCACCGTCGTCGACAAACTGGACGAGTGCTTGTGCCAGCCCTGAGGGTATGGCGTGGAGCTCGTCGAGAATCACCACCCTGCTCTGTTCGATATGGCTGTAGTCCATGCGGTCGTATGGCTCTTGACGGTACTGGGTGAGACTGTCGCCAGCGAAGAGTTTCTTGATGAATGGGTTTTCGCTCATGCCGCTGACCACCAGCAGGGGAATGCGTGTGGCTACGGGGAGGGCGAAATAGAGGCGGTCGTCGAAAGTGACGGGGTAGTCGGTGGTCTCGACATGTCCGAGGAGGAGGGTGTCGTCCTGTATGGTGAAAGTGAGGGAAGCTGTGGCGGAGCTGTGGGGAGCGATGTCCAGCGAGGTGACTGCCCGCTGGCGGTCGCCGATATAGAGGCGTAGGGGCTGTTTCTCCACCGCCTTGTCGCCGCCGTTGCGTACGCGGGCCTCAACGTGGACGGTGGAGCCGCGGAAGTAGGCAGGGCTGTTGAATGCCAGACTGTCGATATAGACATTGGCCAGCGAACTGCCGCCGAGGGGAATGAGGGTGGAGAGCACAGCGGTGTCGGGAGGAAGGACAGCAAGGTCGGCCGTGGTGCGCTGGAAGTCGCTGATAAGGTAGGCGTGGCGGTTTGAGGCAGGGGAGGAACGCAGGAATTCCTGTTGCCGGATGGCAATTTGGGAGAGGGGAGTGGTGACGGCTCCGGCCTCCACTTCGCGGACGGCACTGATAAAGTCCTCGCGGCTGAGCCAGCGGAACTGGCTGCCCGAGGCGTTGTTGGTGAGCAACTGGAAGGGGACGGAGGGGTCGTAGGCGTCGGCTATCTCGAGGGCTTTCTGCTTGGCCGCTTCGATGAGGCTACCTTCCATGCCGCCGCATTCCATACTGTAGGAATTGTCGATATACACACTCACTGCCGTGCCGCCTTTTTGTAGCTGTGAGCCTTTGTGGGGGATGACCGGCTGGCAGAAAGCCAGGACGATGAAGACGATGGCTAGGATGCGCGTGGCCAGGATCAGCAGCTGCCTCAGGTTGCGTTGCCGGCGGTTCTCGCTTTGCAGCTCCTCGAGCATGTCCACGTTGCTGAAATAGACTTTGCGGTAGCGGCGCAGTTGCAGCAGGTGGATGGCTATGGGAATGGCTATTGCCGCCAGGCCTATCAGAAACAGGGGTTGGGTCAGCATGGAATGTATTCGTTATTGGGTTTATTCGTTATTTCGTTGATAAGTTGATATGTTATGTGTTGATATGATGCGATCCGTATAAACTCATCAACATATCAACTTGTCAACATCTAACACGTTAACATGTTTGTTATACCATTGGCAAATCTCTGTGAGACCGCATTCTTTGCAGTGGGGTTTGCGCGCCTGGCACACGTAGCGGCCATGGAGGATAAGCCAGTGATGGGCGATGGGGATTTTCTCCTCGGGGATGTGCTTCACCAATTCGCGCTCAGTCTGCAGTGGGTTCTTGCTGTTGCGGGTAAGGCCGATGCGGTTGGCCACACGGAACACATGGGTGTCCACGGCCAGGGCGGGGAGATTGAATACCACCGAGGCGATGACGTTTGCGGTTTTGCGTCCTACACCGGGCAGGGTCTGAAGGTCATCGATGTCCGAGGGTACCTCGCCTCCAAAGTCGTCCCTCAGCTTGCGGGCCATGGCGGCAAGGTGTTTGCTCTTGTTGTTTGGGTAGGAGATGGAGTGGATGTAGTGGAAGATGTCCTCGGGCGTGGCTTCGGCCATTGCGGCAGCATTGGGATAGGCGGCAAAGAGCGCCGGGGTGGTCATGTTCACCCGCTTGTCGGTGCACTGTGCCGACAGGATGACGGCAACCAGCAGTTGGAACGGGTTCTCGTATTTCAATTCGGACTGTGCCGTTGGGCGTGCCTCCTCGAAATAGGCTATCATTCGTTTATATCGTTCGGTCTGTGTCACGTTTCAGGGGTGGTGATGAGTTTCTATTATGGAAGACGGAGGTCGGTAACAATGGGGTAGTGGTCGGAGATGGGGGTGGAGATACGCTTGTAGGAGAGTGCCTCTATGTCGCGGCTGTGGAGGATGTAGTCGATACGGAAGGCGGGGAAAGGCCCGTGGTAGGTGGTACCGAATCCGCGCCCTTGCTCCACGTAAGGGTCGGAAAGCAGGTGGGTGGCTTGCTGATAGATATAGGAGGCAGGCGTATCGTTGAAGTCGCCGGCAATGATGATTGGCACCTTCGACGACTGCACCAGGGGCAGCAACTCCTCTTTCCATTCCTGTTCGTGGCGGCGGGTGGTCTCGGCAAACTTTTTCAGCAGCCGATGGGTGGAGCTGTCGGTTTTGGCGTGCGAGAGACGCTCGAAACTCTCATAGTCGGAGTCGTTCAGCTCGTATGAGTCGAGATGCACGCAGCATATCCTCACGCGGTGGTCGCCCTTCTGCAGGTCGACATGGAATTTGGTCTTCTTGTCCATCATCTCCCCTTTCACGATAGGCCAGCGGGAGAAGAGGATACTGAGCGACGGCTTGCTCTCGCCGTGGACGCCGTAGTGGTATATGTAACCCCGTTCCGCCAGTTTCTCTTTCATCTTCATCCTTCTCGCGACAAAAAACTCCTGTATGCATACCACATCGGGCTGTTCCGCTTCGACAAGCTGCACAAACAAGGCAGCTCCACTGTCAGCCCGCATCATCGTGTCGCTGTCCAGCCCGTGAAAGCCATGCGCGTTGAAGGTCATCACCCTTAATACATCGTCCCCTTTCACAGGCTCGGTATTGCCGCCAGCCTGGAAGAAAAGGGGGATAAACGACAGTCGGCACACGATAGCGGCCACCGAGATGAGGAACTCCCATCGCGAGAGACAGAGCCACATAATAATAAACGCTGCGTTGGCCAGCAGGAACACCACATAGCCGTAGCTGAGGATGGAAACAGTTGCACAACGCGAAGGTTCAACCTTCCCCGCTAGCGTGGAGGCCACCAGGGCCACCGCAAAAAGCAGGTTGATAATTAGCAGTATAACGCGCAGAATGGTTTTCATAGTAGCTTGATTCTTGCGGATGCAAAGATAAGAATTTTTATTTGAAAAATGAAAAAACAATGTGTTAATGTGTTAACGTGTTAATACGTTAGTCGGATTAACGCATCTACACATTAACGAATTCAAATTTTCTTTGTATCTTTGCATCATGAAAAAGTACGGATTGATAGGCAAGAGCCTTGCACACTCATGGTCGCCGGCATGGTTCGCCGACAAGTTTGAACGCGAAGGAATTTCCGACGCCGAATACCGTCTCTATGAGATGGACACCGTGGAGCATCTGCGCCAGTGGGTGGAAAAGAACGGTATCGACGGATTCAATGTCACCATCCCTTTCAAGGAGCAGGTGCTGCCCTTTCTGGACCGTGTGGACGACGTCGCCCGTCACGTGGGGGCGGTGAACTGCGTCGAGGTTCGCCAAGGGGTGCTGGTAGGTCACAACACCGATGCTCCCGCCTTTGCCGAGACCCTTTCCCCGCTCCTCCGGCCATGGCACACCCATGCCCTCGTCCTCGGCACTGGGGGCGCTTCACGGGCGGTGTCCTATGTGCTCGAGGGAATGGGCATCGACTACCTGCTCGTGTCGCGCAATCCGGCTGGCCGCAACGGCGTAATCTCCTATCAACAGGCTGAGCAAGCGATCTCTTCCCGCCTACTTCTTGTCAACACCACCCCCGTGGGCATGTATCCGCATATCGGGCAGACCCCATGGCCCAATGCCGGGGCCTTGTCGTCGCGCCATCTATGCTACGACCTTATCTACAACCCCGCGCCCACACGCTTCCTCCAGCAGGCGGCACAGGCCGGCTCAGCAGTCTGCGACGGACTCGCCATGCTCCACCGGCAGGCCGAGCTCAGCTGGCAGTTCTGGAATCAATGAAAAAGGTGGAAAGGGTGCTGCCTGTGTAACACAATCAGCGGCCGCAGCTGTTCACCACGCGCTGCACCTTGCGGATGGTCATATCGCCCCGTGGGGTCGATATTTTCACCAGATAGACCCCGGCGGACTGGTCGCGCAGGTCGATGCTGTTATCCTTCACGACTCCTGGCAAGCGTCGGCCTTGGGTGTCCCACACCTCCACACTGAAATCGTTCGAAGCCGTGGGGTCGGAAGGCACAAGATGCATCATCCCGTCGGTGGGGTTGGGCGCCAGCACAGGAAAGCGGGCCTCGCCCTCTTCAATGCCGTTCGTCGTTGTGGCGTAATCCTCTAGAAACATCGACAAGTCGACCGAAATCAGGCGGGCGGGTCGCGTAAGCCCCATCCGCTTCAGCGTCTCGTTGGTAATCCAATAGTGGAAACCGTCGTCCGTGGCAACGGCCTCGGTCTGCCATCCTATTTCGTTGCTCACAATAATCCTCTCGCGTTTGCCCTCAAGAAAACGGGTGCCTTGGAAGTCGTAAACCAAATAGATGAAGGGCTGTACCAGCATATTGTAACCGCACAGCACCAGCGTGCATTGTTCCTTGCTTGTATCGGTCGAATGGCGGAAATAGCTTGCACCCGTCACCAGCCCGTTCACATTCAGCCTGAACAACGCGACAGCTGTATGGTCCCCCGGCTCTTTGGGGAGGGCGAAACAAACCGTCTGCTGCGAAGTCCACTGCTTGCTGAACAGGTACAGGCTGTCGCCCACAGCCACCATCGCCTCGCAGTCGAAGTCCGTCACCGGCGTGCCCGAGCTGCCCTCTCCGTCAGGGTTATAGCCCTCGTAAGTAAAACGGATAGTGTCTGCCCGGCACACTCCGCCCAGCATGTCCGCTTTGGCCATCCTGTAGATACAGAGGTCGTTGCGCAATACACTGTGGTTGTTCCCGAAATCGCCGAAATAGAAATACTCGTCGTCCTGGGTCATCTCCTCCATATCGTGGAAGTGCAGGCATCCTTTCACGCTGTCCTTGATGGTACCGTTCAGCGTGTCCAGACTGAAAATCTCCATGTCCCCATGGTCGTTGCTCGTCCACAGATCGCCGTTCCAGAAAAAAAGCGTCGAGGTCCCCGACAGCCTGCTGTCCAGAAAATCCTCCGAAAGGACGGGAAGCGACTTCCTGCTCTGTCCATTGGTTTGCGAAAATGATTGTAAGTACCCAGTTATCAGAATGATAAATATAAAACCAGCCCATTTCTTCATGGTGCAAATATACAAATAATTTCGAATGTGTTAACTGGTGAAACTGTTAATAACTGTTAATAATAGTTATGAATGAACACAAGTATTTCCCGCCCCCGCGAGGTTTCAATTTTCAATTTTCAATTTTTTCCCGCCCCCACGAGGTTTCATTTTTCATTTTTCAATTATCGCTTTTTTTTTCGTACCTTTGCAGAATTATATGGAAGCAATAGAAGAAAGTTATATTTGTCAAGGTCAGGAGTTTGCCGCGATAATGGACACCCTTGCAGGGCATCCGCTAGCTGCAAAACTCTTCCCTGGGATGTCGGCGGAGGCACTGCACCGGCACTTCCAGGCCTACCATGATGTCGACTCATTCCAGGCCGACGCCATGTATCGTGCCTGCCAGTACCTCATCCAAAACACCGTCAGCTCCTTCACCTGCTCCGGACAGGAATACCTCGACGGCACCCCCAGCCTCTTCATCTCCAACCACCGCGACATCGTCGTCGACAGCCTCCTCCTCCAATACCAGCTCGTCACCCTCGGACACCCCACCACCCATATCGTCATCGGGGCCAACCTCTTCGAAATGCCCCTCATGGCCCAGCTGGCCAAAGTCAACAAGATGATAGCCATCCCCCGCGGCGGCGGACTCAAGTCCTACTACAGCAACCTCATGCAGCTCTCCACCCTCCTCCACAGGCTCGTCGTCGGGCAGCGGCAGAGCGTGTGGATCGCCCAGCGCAATGGGCGTACCAAGGATGGTATCGACCGCACAGAACCCGCACTCGTCAAGATGATAAGCTCCGCAGGCACCGACCCCGTGCAGACCCTTGACGCCATGCACATCGTCCCTCTCAGCATCTCCTACCAGTGGGAGCCCTGCGCTCCCCTCAAAGCCCGCGAGCTCTGTCTCCGCCAGCAAGGCCCCTACACCAAAGCCCCCGGCGAGGACACCGAGAGCATCGTCAGTGGCATTACCCAGCAAAAAGGCCACGTCCACCTCGCTGTCTGCCCGCCGCTCACCCTCGCCGAGCTGCAGGCCACCCAAGGCAACCCCCACAGCGTTGCCGACCTCATCGACAGCCGCATCAACCAAGCCTACTGCATCCACGACACCAACCAGGCCGCAGCCCTCATGCTCAAAGGCCAAAGCATCCAGCACCTCCCCGTGGCCGCACAGTTCACCGACTACATCCACCAGGCCTGCCTCCGCTACCCCCTCGGCCCGCAATACCGCCAAACACTCCTCTCCATCTACGCAAACCCATGCTTGAATGCTTGAATCGATTGAATGTGTGAACGTGTTAGTCCTTGGTGCATCAAAAGACTAACGAATTAACACATTAACGAATTAGAACATTAACGAATTAACGAAATAACGAAATCCCAATGTTAGACAAACTCGAAGCCATCCACGCCCGATACCAGGAGATAGAACAGCAGATGAACGACCCTCAGGTCACATCCGACATGAAACGCTACGTCAAACTCAGCAAAGACTACAAAGACCTCCAGCCCGTAGTCAAAGCCTACCACGACTATAAGGCGCTCCTCGACACCATCGCCGAATGCCGCGAACTCCTCGCCACCGAGAAAGACGAGGAACTGCGCGAAATGGCCAAGGCCGAACTCGCCGAATGCAATGAGCGCCGCGAGAAGATGGAGGACGAAATCCGCATCCTCCTCATCCCCGAAGACCCCACCGACAGCAAAAACGCCGTCGTCGAAATCCGTGGCGGCACCGGCGGCGACGAGGCCTGTATCTTCGCCGGCGACCTCTTCCGCATGTACACCCGCTACTGCGAGAAAAAACACTGGCACATCGAAGTGGTCAGCTTCAACGAAGGCACCGCAGGCGGCTACAAGGACATCACCTTTAACGTTACTGGCGAGAAAGTCTACGGCATGCTCAAATACGAAAGCGGCGTCCACCGCGTCCAGCGCGTCCCCGCCACCGAGACCCAGGGGCGTGTCCACACTTCCGCAGCAGGCGTCGTCGTCCTCCCCGAAGCCGAGGAATTCGATGTCGAACTCAACATGTCCGACGTCAAGAAGGAAACCTTCTGCGCCTCCGGCCCCGGCGGCCAGTGCGTCAACACCACCTACTCCGCCGTCCGCCTCACCCACATCCCCACCGGCATCGTCGTCTCCATGCAGGACCAGAAATCACAAATCAAAAACCTCGAGAAAGCCATCTCCATCCTCCGCACACGCCTCTACGAACGCGAATACAACAAATACATGGAGGAACTCTCCACCAAACGCAAAACCATGGTCGCCACCGGCGACCGCAGCGAGAAGGTCCGCACCTATAACTACCCCCAAAGCCGCGTCACCGACCACCGCATCGGCTACACCATGTACAACCTCCCCGCCTTTATGGACGGAGACATCCAAGACCTTATCGACGCCCTCCAGCTGGCCGAAAACGCCGAGAAACTCAAGGAAAGCGTCGGCTGATCCCGCCATCCGCATACAATCCACAAAAAGGGCGAACACTCCCCGCCCCAAATACTGAAAAAAAGGAAGGTGCCCCAAAATCTAGGACACCTTCTTTCTTTTTTGGATTATAAGCGTTGCTTAGTTGGCATTCTGAACCAAGCGTACACAGAGGCCGGTGGGTTTGTTGGGATGTCCCACAAACGGTACAAGTGTTCGGGAAACATCGTAACGCTCAACCACCTGAGGATTCTCGGAACTGCTGAACCGCATCATCCATGCAAAATAGTCACCCCATGAACTGGCGTCGTTGATTGTCCAATATCCGCTCCAGTCATTATGGTATTGGAACGAGTTGATGACCGCTTCGCTAAAGTTTCTGTATCCCGATGCAGGGAGGAAGATGACACCTCTTTTCTCGTAATAGGTCCAGTCGCTGCCTGTGGCTGAGGTGGGCAGTGTGCCGGCGAAATCGTCAGGGGCAAGCATCACGCCGTATGTGCCATTGACGGTACCTTTCTTCCATTTTTTATCGGAAAAAGCCTTGTTTCAAAGTGAAAAGTAAAAGGTAACCGGAAAGAGTAATGGCGGATTGAAATAAACGTAATACCATGTAATAAAAACAGAAAGTGACTTAATTCGCACCATGGAGGGCAATTGAGGAAATGTGAATCGAATATTGGACGGAAAAGAGAGAATATAAGAGCTGCTATGAGAAAAACAGGGTGAAGCAATGTCGTCGCCGCCCTTCGGTTATCCATAATAATAATGGTGTAGTGTCGCCTCTTTTCTGCAGGCAGTAAGTTCGTTCAATACAGCATCCTTGCAGCTACGTTGCCGGTTCGTTCTTTAATGCTATGACGGATAACGATCCGATAACGATGCTGGAAGGAGCCTGTATTGAAGGGCGTTACTCTGTTGATGCGGTTGTCGGTCTACACCGTTAGAAGGGGATGAATCCGATGCCGAGTTTGATGGTCAGGACGTTTGACAGGACGGCGTCGGCATAGTGCTGGTAGGGCAAGGTGTCATCGATGAATCCAAACACCTTGTGTAAGCCGTAGGTGTAGGCATAGTCTATTTGGTAGTTGAGCATCAACCGTCCCGCAAAGATATAGTTGCGGCCCAAGCCGAAATGGAAGCCGAAGGTGTTGCCGTCGTTTTGTGAGGTGAGCTTAGTGAAGTGGACCATGTGCGCTCCAAAGTCGAAGTAGTAGCCCAGCGGGGCGAAGTCGGTGTTTTTGTATCTCCGCACTTCGAGACCCAGGGTCAGCATGTTGCGCGAGCCGGGGGCGATGGAGTCAATCATGGTATAGCCGTAGGGCGTCTGGCGCGGGACGTGGTGGGTATGGGTGATGTCGCTGTAAGCACTATGGTAGCGGGCTGAGAGGGCTAAGGTGGTGCGTCGGCCCACGGCCAGTTCAACCGAAGCCCAGGGTGTGAGGGCTAAGATGTGCGTACGGCTGCGGTTGATCAGCTTCGAATATTCCGGGGTATGGAATGTCTGCAATCCGCTCATCCCGAGGTTGGCACCGGCCATCAGTCCGACTCTCCGCCCCATGAATCCGATGGGTGAAGAGCCATCGCCGTTTTTTGCCCCGCCTCGTATACCGGATTGTATGTAGGTGTCGTAGAGCATGGCATCGGTCAGGGCGTTGTGGTCGGCCACTTTGAATTTGTGGGCTCGGCGGGTGAGTATCCTGCCTCTGCGGGCATCCACCACGAGTGCTACCATGGTGGTGTGCTCCAAACCGGTGAGGGCGGCTGATACCACTACAGGAATGAAGGGCAGCATGATGGCATAGGCCGGGTGGACACTCCCCTTCATGCCCTCGTGGTTGAGGATGACTGCGGTGGTCAGCTTGTTCGACCCGAGACGGGTGAGCAGGCTGTCCATGGCGGGTTGCATGATGCGGTTGTGCCGGAAACTGCCTTTGGTCAGCCAGAACTCGTTCATCCATTCGCATACTGTGAGGAAGTCGTTGTATTGCCCGGCTGTGGTCATGTTGTGCATTCCTTGGTCGGAGAAGTCGAAGGTGGAGCCCCCCAGGTGTTGGATGGTTTGTTTGATGCGCTGGCTGAGCCATTCCTCGTGCTTGCAGCTGCGGTCGGCAATGAGATGGTTGTCCTTGTCCATTATCCAGTAGGAGGGGTTGTAGAGTATCATGGCATTGGTGTCGGCGGTGTTGGCCGGAAGCGGGGATGAGGTGTTCTCTTTTTGTCGGTCGTGACTTGTTGCGGAGAGATGGTTGTAGAGGGTGGGGAAGAGTGTACTGTCGGCCATGGCCAGGTCGGCGAGGATGTGGACGGAGGTGTTGCGGAGGGCTTGTTGTTGACGTTTTAGTTTGATGCGTTCGTACTTGGTCAGTTTGGTGGTGGAGGTGTTTGGCTGACTGGATGCGGTGGTGTCGTTTTTTGTGGTGTCGGGTGGGGTG
>Ga0247611_10005101_pt1 | contig 17701 bp, 15 predicted proteins | sample 177DNAGHGhighgp2_FD_192422 | JGI IMG/M metagenome (GOLD analysis project Ga0247611, IMG submission 192422) | Sheep rumen microbial communities from Palmerston North, Manawatu-Wanganui, New Zealand - 1770 DNA GHGhigh gp2 | ecosystem: Host-associated > Mammals > Digestive system > Stomach > Rumen... | reverse complement strand
AGCCGTTATCCGCCGTGAGGATCGTACGCTGTCGTTCCTGAAGAATGTGGTAGAGCGCATCTATGCTGCCATCCGTCGTACGGAGTACCTGACATGCGAGACCTATCCCCAGATCAAACCCTTCCTGCCGGAGAAGATACACTTTATTCATGCCGAGGAGCTGCTGAAGATGTATCCGGATAAGACGCCGAAGGAGCGCGAGGATGCTATCTGTGAGGCCTATGGTGCCGTGTTTGTCATCGGTATAGGCGGCGCGTTGTCGAACGGTGAGAAGCATGATGGCCGTGCACCGGACTATGACGACTGGTCGACGGTGGCTGAGGACGGTCGTAAGGGACTCAATGGTGACATTCTTATATGGTATCCTGTGCTGGGGCGCTCGTTCGAGCTCTCGTCCATGGGTATCCGTGTTGACAAGGAGTCGCTGCTGCGTCAGCTGAAGCTGGAGCATGAGGAGCAACGCGAACAACTCTTCTTCCACCAGCAGTTGCTGCAGGATAAGCTGCCGCTCTCTATTGGTGGTGGTATCGGCCAGAGCCGTCTCTGTATGGTGCTGCTCCACAAGGCCCACATTGGTGAGATTCAGGCGTCTATCTGGCCCGATGACATGCGAAGCGAATGTAAGGCCTTGGGCATGCCCCTGATTTAGTGACAGGTTAAGCGTTAAGAATTAATAATTTAGAGTGGAGAGTGAAGAGCTTTTCACTCTTTTTTGTTATCTTTGCGCATCATTATTCAAACTGTTTATGGAAGAATACATTGTCTCAGCACGAAAATATCGCCCGATGTCGTTTGACACTGTCGTGGGGCAGGCTGCGCTGACGACTACACTGAAGAATGCCGTGAAGAGTGGCAAACTGGCGCATGCCTATCTGTTTTGTGGGCCGCGTGGCGTGGGTAAGACCACCTGTGCACGCATTTTTGCCAAGGCGATCAACTGCCAGAATCCCACAGCCGAGGGCGAAGCTTGCAATACGTGTGAGAGCTGTCAGAGTTTCAATGAGCAGCGCTCGCTCAATATCTTTGAGCTGGACGCGGCTTCCAATAACTCGGTGGAGCACATCAAGACGTTGATGGAACAGACACGCATCCCGCCGCAGGTGGGTAAGTATAAGGTCTTTATCATTGATGAGGTACACATGTTGTCAACCGCTGCCTTCAATGCGTTTCTGAAAACGCTGGAGGAGCCGCCTGCACATGTCATCTTCATCCTGGCCACTACGGAGAAGCACAAGATCCTGCCTACCATCCTGAGCCGTTGCCAGATCTATGACTTCGAACGGATGACGGTGAAGAACACCGTCGACCATCTGAAGCGCGTGGCCGAGAAGGAAGGCATCCAGTATGAAGAGGAGGCGTTGGCCGTCATTGCCGAGAAGGCCGATGGTGGTATGCGCGATGCCTTGAGCATCTTCGACCAGGCCGCATCCTTCTGTCAGGGAAACATTACTTATCAGAAAGTTATCGAGGACTTGAATGTCCTGGACTCCGAATATTACTTCCGGCTGGTGGACGACAGTCTGCAGAACAAGGTTTCCGAAGTCATGGTACTGCTGAATGAGGTGGTCAACAAGGGCTTCGACCCTGGACTGTTCGTTCAGGGACTGGCGCGGCATATCCGTAACGTGCTGATGGCCAAGGATGCACAGACGCTGCCCCTGCTTGAGGTCAGTGAGCAGCAGCGCCAGCGCTATCAGGAGCAGGCCCAGCGTGCCGACACTCGTTTTCTTTATGACGCGCTCCGCCTGACGAACCAGTGTGACATCAACTACCGGCAGTCATCAAATAAACGCCTGCTTGTGGAACTGACGCTCATTGAGATAGCTCAGCTGACGCAGCCGGACGACACACCTGGCAGTGGGCGTAGGCCCAGAAGATTGAAATCCCTGTTTAAGAACCTGATTCAGCAGCCACAGCCCAAGAAAGCAGCCCCGCAGGTAACTGCTGCTGTGCGCACTGAGTCGACGAGAGACGAGAGACAAGAGGCGAAGAGCGAGCAGCGTCCTGTGCAGCCCGCACCGAAGGTGGCTGCCGCCCAGAAACCCCGCACGCTGCGAGGCATCGGCCTGACGTGGAACAATCTGCGTCAGCAGAAAGACGGGCAAAAGACAACTGTCGTTGCCAGTGCTGACGGTCAAGGTTCCGATGGTGAGCATGCTGCCTTTACAGAGAACGACCTGCTGTTGCAGTGGATGTCCATGTGTAACCGTATGCCTCAGAATCTTGCCGGTCTTGCCACGCGCATGAAGAGCATGGAGCCGGTCATCGCCAATGGTACAACTGTTGAGGTGGAGGTCTCCAACACCCTGGTAAAGGAAGAGATGGAGCGTATTCACGGCAGCATTGCCAATACACTGCGGAAGTACTTGAGAAACAGCGACATCACGCTAGTTATCCGGGTGTCTGAACGGCAGGAACCCGTCAAAATCCTGTCGCGCAGCGAGCAGTTTGAGGAGATGGTCCGGCAGAACGCCTCGCTCCAGAAACTGAAGGAGGCTTTCGATTTGCAGTTGGCCTAGTAAAAGAGAAGTTATTTGAAGAGATATGAGTAAGATTAAGAATCTGTTTTTGAAGTGGTGGCACCTGCCCTTCACCAAGTATGCGCTGACCATCGTCATCGGCGTGCTGCTCGTTGGCTTCGTGGGTGAGAACAGTGTATGGGCACATCTGCGTAACCTGCACCGCATCGGTCAGCTCAACGACGAGATAGCCGACTACAACGGACGCCATAAGCGCGACCAGTCGCAAATCAGGAAGCTCAACACCAATCCCAAGGCGATGGAGAAAATTGCCCGTGAACGCTATTTCATGAAGGCCGATGACGAGGACATCTTCGTGCTGAGCGACGACAACCGCCATACCAACACCTTATTACCCGACTCCAATGCGACAGCTGAATAGACTACAGACCGCCATTTTCCTGACTGGTGCCACCCTGATGGTCATCGGTGCAGGTGCCAGCCTGCTCAGTTGGGCAGCAGCCCCCTATCTGTATGCCCTGGGTGCCCTGGGCTTTGCTCCGATGCAGATGCTGCAGCGCTACGAGGGGCAGAATTTCACGATACGTCGTCTGCGCCGTATGATGTTGCTCAGCGACTTCCTGTTCCTTCTGGCCGCCGTTCTGATGTTTGCGGGTCAGAGCAATTTCCTGCATCTGGACCACATTACCTATCTGCAGTATGTCTATAACAAGTGGGTCATCGTGCTGCTCATTGCGGCCATTCTGCAACTGTATAGCACGCACAGAATCAGTAGCGAACTGGAGCGAGAGGCAAAAAAACTATAAAAGATTGCGCAATTGTTTTAAATTGCGCAAATTTTTTTTCGTACTTCGAGATATCGTTGTACTTTTGTAACCTACAAATACCTGTTATGAACAAAAGTCTACTTTACCTACTCGTTGCGACATTTGTCTTCACCTCGTGTGCTGAGAGCTACTCGGTGCAGGGCTCTTCCTCCATTGCTTCGCTCGATGGCAGCAAGCTCTACCTGAAGGCCGTTAAGTCGGGCGAGTTGAAGAATGTCGATTCGTGCGACGTGGTACATGGGCAGTTCCGCTTCTCCGGACTGCTTGACACCGTGCGGATGGTTAACCTGTTTATGGACGATGAGGGCATCATGCCTCTGGTTCTGGAGAAGGGCGAGATCAGTATACGCCTTGACAATGCCTCGCGCCGTGTCAGCGGTACTCCCCTGAACGATGAGCTCTACGAGTTCCTGATCCGTCACGACCAGTTGGGCAACGAGATGTCCGAGCTGTCGCACAAGCACAGCCAGATGCTTTTGGAAGGCGAGGACGAGCAGGTCATCAACGAGAAGCTGAACATTGAGGCAGCGCGCATCGCCCAGCAGGAGGACAGTCTGGTGACAAACTTCATTGTAGACAACTTCGACAACGTGCTCGGCCCTGGTGTGTTCATGATGATGACGGGCAGTTTCCCGTACCCGATGCTGACACCGCAGATTGAGGACATCATGAGCAAGGCTACCAGCAAGTTCAAGAACGACCCTTACGTCAAGGAATATTATCAGACGGCTAATGAGATCCAGGCTCGCCAGAACGGACTGGTCGATGACACTCTGCCTTCTCAGCAGAATATTCCGCAGCCCTCGCTGGCACAGCCGCAGCTGCTGAAGACCGACTCAATACCACAGGCTGAATGAGAACACTGATAGTAGGAGGAACCCTTGTCAACGAAGGGAAAGCGACTGAGGCCTCCCTCGTCATCGAAGAGGGTAACATTGCGGCTGTCCTTCCTGGAAATCAACATCCCGACGCATCGTTTGACGAAACGATCGATGCATCGGGATGCTTCGTTCTGCCAGGGATCATCGATGACCACGTCCATTTCCGTGAGCCCGGCCTGACGGAGAAGGCCGACCTGGATACGGAGAGCCGTGCCGCCGCTGCCGGTGGTGTCACCAGTTTCTTCGATATGCCCAATACGGTGCCACAGACGACTACGCTCGAGGCACTTGACGAGAAGTTTCGCCTGGCAGCGCAGAAGAGTCACGTCAACTACTCGTTCTTCTTCGGTGCCACCAACGACAATGCCGACCTCTTTCCACAACTGCCCGTAACCCGCATCCCTGGCATCAAGCTGTTCATGGGTTCCTCGACGGGCAATATGCTGGTCGACCGTGACGCGTCACTGCGGCACATCTTCAAGACGGCGCCCCTGCCCCTGATGGTGCATTGCGAGGATACCTCCATCATCAACCAGAACATGGAGGAGGTGAAGAAGGCATGGGGCGACGATCCCCCTGTGACGATGCATCCCCTCATACGTAGTGAGGCTGCCTGTCTGGCCTCTACCCGCAAGGCCATTGAGCTGGCTGAAGAATATGGTACGCGCCTGCATGTGGCCCATGTGTCAACGGCCGAGGAACTCGACCTCATTTCACGCTTCACGCCTCACGCCTCACGTCTCACGCCAATGATAACCGCCGAGGCCTGCGTGGGCTACCTCTGTTTCACCATGCTCGACCACGAGCGACTGGGCGCTCGCATAAAAGTGAACCCAGCCATCAAGAGTCCTGTTGATCAGTTCATGCTGCGTCAGGCGCTCACTGACGGCACCATCGCTGTTGTGGCCACCGATCATGCGCCCCATCTGCTGTCGCAGAAGCAGGGCGGTTGTGTGAAGGCTGCCAGCGGCATGCCGATGATTCAGTTCTCGCTGGTGACCATGCTCGAACTGGTGGACGAAGGGGTGCTCAGCATCGGGCAGCTTGTCAATCTGATGTGCCATCAGCCGGCCCGACTGTTTGGCGTCGCGCAGCGTGGCTTCCTGCGCCCGAGCTACAGGGCCGATGTGACCATCGTCCGTCCTCACAGTCCGTGGACTGTGACTGCCGACTGCATTGAGAGCCGTTGTGGCTGGAGTCCCATGGAGGGACACACCTTCCAGTGGCGTGTGGAGCGTACGCTCTGCAACGGCCACACCGTCTATGCCGACGGTCGCGTTGACAGCGGTTACATCGGCGAGGAAATCAAGTTCTGCCACACCCCATGACCCTTAGCTACGATATTGCCGATGTGGCACCCTACATCAACTGGGTTTACTTCGACCATGCCTGGGGCATGAGCGGCAAGCCCGATGTCGAGCGACAGGCGTTGCACGACGAGGCCGCCGCTTGCCTTCACCGTCTTGAGGGTCGTTACATGACGCATGCCGTGTTCCAGCTCTTCGACTGTCATAGCGATGGCGATGATATTGTCCTGTCTATGGGAGGTGCGGAGGTACGTGGGTGCGGAGGTACGAGAATACCTTGTCTGCGGCAACAGCAACAGGGTAGCGAATATCTGTGTCTTGCTGATTTCATACCAACTGAAAATGTAATCTCGTACCCCCGTACCCCCGTACCCTCGTACCTCCGGAAGATAGGTATCTTCGCAACGACTGTCGACATGGGACTGGAGTGCGACTTCGATGCCGACCCTTACGAAAAGATGATGGTGCAGCTGTTGGCCGATCGTCTCGCTGAGGCTACGGCCGAGCGCCTGCATGAGCAGGTGAGAAAGACATACTGGGGCTATGCTGCCGACGAGCAGCTCGACATCGCTTCGATGCTCATCGAGCGGTGGCAGGGCATCCGTCCTGCCGTGGGCTATCCGTCGCTGCCTGACACCAGTCTGAACTTCCTGATTGACCAGCTGATTGGCCTACAGCAGATAGGCATCCGTCTGACGGAGAGCGGTGCCATGAAACCCCATGCCAGCGTCTCGGGGCTGATGATGGCTCACCCTGATGCCCGCTATTTCAGCATCGGCAAGATTGGTGAGGACCAGTTGCATAGCTATGCGGAGCGACGTGGCGTGCCTATTGAACTGATGCGTAAATTCTTAGGAGCAAACTTATGATAGCAAGATATATCATCCACCACATGTATGTCGTCGACCTGCTCTGCTTGCTGGTCGTACCCTTGTTGCTGCTGGCCCTCTGCTGGCTGGTTGGACGCTGTGTGCACCGTCGCCGCCGTGGGCTCATGACGGGACTGGTGCTGGCGCTGCTGGCGGCTGGCGGCTACCTCTACGGCACCTATGTGGGTTGCCGCCAGCTGGAAGTGCGCCCGGTAGAACTGGCCTTTGCCGATCTGCCGTCGCGCTTCGACGGTTACCGCATCGTACAGATTTCCGACATTCATGCCGGTACTATTGATGTGGACTTCCTAAGGCGTGCCGTTGACACCATCAGGGCGCTGAAGCCCGACCTCATCGTCGTTACTGGCGACATGGTGAACGCCGAGCCGCAGGAGTTGCAGCCCTACCTCCGTCAGCTCGGCCGCTTGAAGGCAACCGATGGTGTCTGTGCCGTGCTGGGCAACCACGACTACGGCGACTACTCCTATGCCGACGACTATACCAAGGATACCAACCTCGGTCGACTGGAGAGCATGATGGTGGACATGAAGTGGACGGTGCTGATGAACAGCCGCCGCATCATCCGTCGTGACGACCAGCGCCTTGTTGTGGCAGGCATGGAGAACGACGGCGAAGGACGCTTTCCTGCCCTTGGCGATATTGGCAGCACGCTGTGGCGCGTCGGCAGACAGGATTTTGTCGTGATGCTCGAGCACGACCCCACGTCGTGGCGGCGCAAGATTCTACGCCACTGTCACGCCCAGCTTACGCTCAGCGGTCACACCCACGGCGGACAGCTGTCGCTGCTTGGCTGGTCGCCGGCCGCCCTGCGCTACCACGAATACGATGGTGTCTACTGGATGGGCGACCGCTGCCTGAATGTCACGCGCGGACTCTCGGCCGCCATCCCGTTCCGTCTTGGTGCCACGCCCGAGGTTGTCGTCATCACCCTGAAGAAGAAATAAAAAACAAAAGACCTATGAAATACCTTTATCGCATCTATCAGCTTTTCGTCGGACTGCCTGTCCTCGTGCTCATGACCATCATCACCGCCATTGAGATAGGCATCGGCACCACCATCGGCGACGGCCACTACTGGGGCTACTATCCTGGCCGCTGGTGGGGACGCGTCATCCTGCGTTCGCTCTTCATACCTGTCACCGTCGAGGGATGCGAGAACCTGGAGCGCGACCAGTCCTATGTCTTCGTGGCTAACCACCAGGGAGCCTTCGACATCTTCCTCATCTACGGTTACCTGAAGCGTAACTTCAAGTGGATGATGAAGTACCAGCTCAAGAAGATTCCGTTCTTCGGCTATGCCTGTGTGCACTCGCATCAGATATTTGTCGATAAGCGCGGCCCCAGCAAGGTCCGTAAGACCTATGAGCAGGCACGTGAGATTCTGAAAGAGGGCTATAGCGTTACCGTGTTTCCTGAAGGTGCACGCACCTTTACCGGCCACATGGCACAGTTCCGAAAGGGTGCCTTCGCACTGGCTGATGAGCTGCAGTTGCCCGTTGTGCCGCTGACCATCAACGGTTCGTTCGACATCCTGCCCCGTCAGCGCGGCTTCAACTTCATCACGTGGCACCCCCTGCGTCTCACCATCCACCAGCCCATCTACCCAGTAGGGCAGGGCGCAGAAAACATTGATGCTACCATGCGCCAGGCGTATGATAGCATCATGTCATCACTCGAACCAAAGTATCAGGGAACTGTCGAGAATCCCGACCAGTGATTCTCTTAATCATTTCTCGTCTCACGCCTCACGTCTCACGCCTCACGAATAGCAGGATACTTCCTCGTCCATCCGTCCCAGCGCAGGCGCATGACGCCGAAGAATGCCTCGCCGAAGATGCCACCCGACATCTTTGATGTGCCTTCGCGGCGGTTGACGAAGATGACGGGCACCTCCTTGATCTTGAAGCCTATCTTGTAGGCCGTGAACTTCATCTCAATCTGGAAGCCGTAGCCCTTGAAGCGTATCTTGTCCAACTCGATGGTCTTCAGCACGCGGCGGCGGTAGCACTTGAAGCCTGCCGTCGTGTCGTGCACCTTGAAGCCCGTCACCAGCCGCACGTACTTCGAGGCGAAATACGACATCAGTACGCGGCCGATGGGCCAGTTCACCACGTTCACGCCAGAAACATAACGGCTGCCGATAGCCACGTCGTAGCCCTCGTCGGCACATGCCGAGTACAGACGCGGCAGGTCGTTGGGGTCGTGGCTGAAGTCGGCGTCCATCTCGAAGATATACTCATAGTCGCGTTCCAGCGCCCACTTGAAACCTGTGATATAGGCCGTTCCCAGTCCCAGCTTTCCGCTACGCTCCAGGATGAACAGGCGGTCGCCGAACTCCGGCTGTGCCATCATACCCTTCACGATGGCAGCCGTGCCGTCGGGCGACCCGTCGTCAATCACCAGGATGTGGAAACACTTTTCCAGACCGAATACGGCCCGGATAATCTTCTCGTTATTCTCCTTCTCGTTATATGTCGGGATGATAACGATACTGTCGCTTGCGTGCATAGTCATCTGAATTTTGCCACAAAGATAGTGCTTTTTACCGAAACCGCCGCTACTTTTTATTTCCTTTAACTTTTTTACGCGAGGACTCGAGGTCCTTGCACAGTAGCGAGGGAGGGCCGGTGGCGCGGCTTCACGAGGCTTACCTATGCGCGCGCGTGCGCGCGATATAGTCAAACGAAAACACGGTGCACCCGTGCACCCCGTGCACCCAAAATCAGATAAAATAGAGCCTCTATTCGGAAAAATAAAGGCTCCGTTCGGTAAAATATAGCCTCTATTCGGAAAAATAAAGGCTCCGTTCGGTAAAATATAGCCTCTATTTGGAAAAATAAAGGCTCCGTTCGGTAAAATACAGCCTCTATTTGGGTAAATATAGGCAAAAACTAATAACTTCGGATTTATTTAGGGACCCATTCGAGTTAAAAGGCCATTTGGGTGCACGGGGTGCATGGGTGCACGGTGTTTTGGTAAACGTATATGCGCACGCGCGCGCGAGGTATTTCGCAAAGGAATAATTTGTCTTAAAGTAAAACAAGTTGTTTTACCTGCAAAGAGAGCATCTTTTTCACCCAAAAACTGCCTTCCCATGAAGGTAAAACAACTTGTTTTACTTTTAAAGAAAGCGATCCCGACTCCATGCTGAATGTGGAGCCAGGGATGAGAAGGTTGGGGGAAGATGATCAGAGTCCCGTGATTATTTTTCAAGCTAGACTCCCAGAACAATTGCCGGGTCTATATTCAGTTTCTGACTTAGCTCTCTACCTATTTTCAATGAAGGCTCGCTCTTGCCATTCATAATCTCACTGACACGAGCTGTGCTCAGTCCCAACATTTCTGCAAGCTTCGTCTGGTTGATCCCCATTTCATAGAGTCGTAGTTTAATGACATCAATCAGAGATGGTTTACCAATAGGATAATGTATATCTTCATACTCCTCGACCATATCGGAAATCATGTCAAGTTCCAAATAGTTGCTGTCATCTGTTGGTGTCTCGTCGTTCACCAGCGGTAGCAGTTCGTCTATTCTCTTCAACGCTGCACGATAAGCAGCCTCGTTCTTAATCTGTGCCATAGTCTCTAAATGTTTTGAATGTCCTTTATTGCGTCATATTCCTTGTGAGTCCCCACAAACCTGATGTAGACGGTTTTGGGTGTAAACTGAATGAGGATTATCAGTCGGTAGTCATTTCCCTTGACATTGAAAACATACCGTTGGTTGCCTACTGCGTCCACGCTGTTGAATGTCTTCTTGATGTCAGCATAGCACGTCCATTCCGACTTCTTGGTTTTCTCGTACCATTCTTCAAGAGCTGTCTTGGATTTTGGATCCTTGGTATAGTATTCTACAAGTGTACTTTTCGATATAATTCTCATATAGCTAGTCTTTTTGGTTGCAAATATATTATTTATATTTAGAATTTCCAAATTTTTTTCGGAAATTCTTATAACGCAGTGGTATTTGAGGAAATTGCCATCTGATAGATTGTTGACTAAGGTGAATTCCCCATGAGCATTCATCCCCAACTCCATGCTGAACGTGGAGCTGGGGATGAGGGGTGAGGGAAATGATCGGTCCCGTTATCACGTGATCATTAAAACGACTCAGCTGCAACTGACAGTTGCTTACTGATATCCTTGAGAGCAGATCGGAATTGTTTACGTTCCTCCTCAGTAAAGGCTGCTTGCTTGCCATTCACCATATTGCCGTTTACCTTTTGCATGAGCCATCCACGTGACTTGCCGAAATACTTTTTGGCAATATAGCTGAAGGAGATGGCCTCTGGCACATCGCCCAATCTGGCTCGCGCAATCATCTCCGAACCCTCGGCAAGAACCTTATCAAGACCATCGATAAACTGGTTCATACCCTCCTCAAGCTCATCACCCGACAACGTCGTTGCAGGCTTCCGCTTTTCAGTTATATCTTCAAAATATGCCCTTATCTTAGGGTCTTTAATGCTTTTTACTGGATTCTCCATCTTTTAAATTGTTTAAGTTTGACTAGTAAGCCTTTTTACCTTAGCAACTCTTCTATTGCATCAATATTTTTCTGAAATTCTATCATCCTGTCAAGTAGTTTATCAACGAGCGGTTGTTTCCTCCACTCGGGAATGCTTTTATCTTTCATCAATTCTTGCAAAGACAGTTTGGCAGATTCCAGACATTTGCGGTAGAATTCAAGTCCTTCTTGTAGTTCCATTTGCTTAGACTTTGGTTCAACATGTTTATGAATCCTTTAGACTCTGCAAAGATAATAAACATTTGTTTAATATTCAAGAATCTATTTGTTTTTCTTTCCGATTAAACAAAAATTTAACGTATATTTAGTATTTTCTTCTTGTGAGACCCCGAATTAACCCATTCATCCCCAACTCCATAGATTCATTTGGAGCCAGGGATGAGAGGGTTGAGGAAAATGATTGGGGAACCTTCCCGTGATCATCTCGTGATCATCTGTATATTCCTGAGTGCACAGTAGGGTCGGTTCCGGTGTGCACCTGTTAATGTCCTTTCGTATAAACAAGACGGATACCTATATGCCCCAAGTCTTTAGTAGAGTCGTAAACTATGATACAGTTCTCCCACTCACCTGTTGTAATAGCAGCCTTCTTGCTTGTGACCTGACAGGCATTTGCAGCAATGTCACAACTGCCTCCACACACATAATCCCACCATCCGTAATAGTTGCTATCTCCTGCTTTCTCATAATTTGAGAAATCGGCTATACATATTTCAGCCCAATTACCAGACATGTCGTAAATCCCCAATTCATTCGGTTTCTTTAATCCAGACGCATGGGGCTTATGACTGGAGTTCCCGCTGTACCAAGCTACATCGTCAATATCGTCGCTGCCACTATACTTATACCCCTTGCTTTTGTTACCGCCACGTGCTGCATACAGCCACTCATCTACGCAAGGAACACGTAAGGGCATTCCACCACATAGTTTTCTTAGCTCTTGAATACTTGCTCTAAATTCACTATAATCAAACTCACCGCTATTATCACGATCAAAGGCAGTCCCCGGAATCTCCTTGTCCATGATATAGAAATCACCGGTCGGGCATCCCTCAACAAGGATCATCGTGTAGGTCACGCCATTGTAGGTAAATGTCTGGTTATAATCCTTACTACTGGGATTATCACCGCCACTGGGATTGTCATCTCCGCCACTGGGATTGTCATCGCCGCCGCTGGGATTATCATCGCCACTACCGCCAGTATAGTCGTCGCCCTTCTCAAGGTTTTCGTCCTCGATGATTTTATAAAACTTCTTCCAGGCTTCATCTTTCTGATAGGCAGACTTACAGCCTTTTGGGACGTAGAGCGTCCAGCTACTTTCCCTCTCTCCAAGAACACTACTATTAACTGTTGGCGGGGTACCGCGATTCACATACATTTTGCCATTGTTTACTGAGGTAGAAATGGCGAACCAAGCCATCTGCCTCATGTTCTTGCCAATAACGATTTCTTCAATATCACCATTAAAAGCGACCATGCCCATTGACTCTACAGTAGCAGGAACTTCCAAAGTCTTATAATAATATTGCTTACCACTATAGTTGCCAGTAGGGGTCTTTTGCCACTTTTCGACACCACTAAATGCATAATTCTCTATCGTCTTTAGGCTGGTGCTCTTGCTGAAATCTATCAATCCCAATTTGTTACAACCAGAGAAAGCGGCTTCTTTTATGATTTCCACTTTGGATGGAATAGTTATCGATGTTATTGGAGACTTGGCAAAAGCCTCAACACCGATGCTCCGTAAGTTTGATTTAGAAGAAATCCACACCTTCTGTAGTGTATAGATATTATAGAAAGCGTGATTGCCAATGGCGGTGACACCATCCTCAATGGTTACTTCTTCCATTGGGAATTCTGCCCACGGCTGTTTCCCTGCAGCATAGTCACCCATTGTACCATTACCGGAAATCACCATTTCCTTGGTGCGAGGGTCGTAAGTATAGGTACATTCTCCTGTTTTTCCTGTTTGTGGGAAAAGAGCTTTTACCAGTGCCCTGTCACCCGAACTTGGAACAACGGGGGTCAACACGCCGTTGTCTTGACTCCTCAATGTTTTTCCGTCATACGTGAATGTGACGTTGGGAGCATAGGAATCAATAAAGCGAATAGTGACGGTATTCCCATTAACTTTATAATCAAAATAGGTGTTATAGATGTCATGTCCTTGACTGCCTTCCCGATAGGAATCTATCCATTTGTGATGCTGTCTTAGCACTCCTTCCGTATCAGAAACAAAATAATATACAAACACGTCATCTGTAAATTCCAACCATGTATCGTACTCGTTAAATTCTGGGTTATCGCCACTCATCCATTTGTATTTTTGGAGTGTTGCAGCGAGTCCGCTTGAACCAGAGCCAGTCTCTGAATCTGAGTCAGAATCAGGATCGGACGGACAGCCCATAAACATACACGACATAGATAATAGCAGTACTATCGATACTGCTCCATGAATTCGTTTTTTAATTGTATTCATTTGTAGCTTGATAAGAATAAGAAAAGGCGTGCAACCATCCGTGACTTGCATCTACCTTTTGGCTACCGGCAAGTGGCCATCACAACATACAAGTACACATAGTTCACGCCTAAACGTGAACTTCTATGCATCTTGTCCTCGTTGTGAATATTTGCCGGTATTCAAAGGTAGGAGGGCAAGAGCTAAAAGCTCATTTATCCATCGAAAGTACGAACGGGAGTGCGACGCGCAATTCTATTGGTTTAGTAATAATAATTGTTTGTCTCGTTAGTCCCTTGGGAGTGCGGCACCTGGTGCAGCGGCTTTCATCCCTAATGATGTCGGTAATGTCTGTTTCTTAAAACTTGGTTTTAATTGTTATGCACTATGTCGTCTATCTTTCTTCTTTTTTGCAAAGATACGAATAAAAAACTAAACGGTCAAACAAACAAAAGAAAATGTCATCAGAAAGTACGGAGGGGACTGGATGTTCCCACCGTGGGAACTGCCAGTCCGCTCGGAGCAGAATGACGGTCTGCTCCGTGCGGACCAACACTCCACCCAAGTACACGGAAAAGCCTTTGTAGAAAGGGGAACCTGCGAGTAAACACTCCCCCCAACACTCCACCTACCGCAAATCCTTTACACATCGGCCTTTCAGGGCTGTCGGGTGGAGTGGTGGGGTCATGTTCTTTCAAGTCATGTCGTGAGCCTTATGCGGGTGGAATGGTGCAGAAAACTGCGTATTGATGCGGATATGTGAGAGAAAATGTGTAACTTTGCAGGCAAAATAGTTAAACAACAGAAGGATTATGAAGAAAATCAGTATCGTACGTGTTATGCTGGCAGCCATGTTGTTTGGCGGCGCTATGAGTGTACAGGCTCAGGTGATGAAATCGGCTGACTTGGAGAAATATGCCAAGGAGCGCTATGGTGACAAGTGGCTGGACGCAGCCGCCAACCTGGCATCGGGACTGTCGCTCGACAAGAACGAGTCGCTGACGTACCAGCAGGTGATAGAGGCTCCCGGCAAGACAAAGCAGCAACTGTATGTGGCGCTGAACTACTGGGCTACGGCCACGTTCAAGGACCACTCGGCCATTACGCTCAACGACAAGGAGGCCGGCTGCATCATCATCTCGTCGACCCTGAAGAACATTGCTGAGCACACGGGTACGCTGAACAAGTATTCGGTCAGCATCACTCCGGTGATTCGCATTGACATCAAGGAGGGACGCATCCGTGTGACCTACACCGTCCAGACCTACGATGTGCTGGCCGACATCTCTGGCGGATGGCTCAGTCCTACCGATTCGGAAAAGAAGACCTACGGCGACTCCAAGCGCAAGGCTGACGACAAGACCAACGCCAATCTGTGGGACGAGCAGTGGGAGATAGCCCACCACTATCCCTTTGTACAGAAGGACGCGCAGAAGCGCACCTGTGCCAAGGCGCTGGTGATGACACATGCCTACTCGAATGCCGTCATGGACAAGATTGAGGAGGCTGTGAAGAACGGACTCGTCGGCAACGACGACGAGGACTGGTAAGTCTTCGCGTGCCGGACGGATGACAGTCAGATGAAGATAGACGACCTGTGCCAACTCTATGCCATGCACCCCAAGGTGGGGACGCTGGCGAAACTGCTCAAGAAGAAGTCGGAGAAAACGATTCTGCTTGAGGGACTCATGGGCTCTGCCGCATCGCTGGTGTTGGGAGCACTTGGTCAGAGGAGAGAGGAAAGAGGAGAGAAGAGAGAGGAGAGTTTGTTCCTTGTTGTTCTCAATGACGCCGAGGAGGCCGGCTACTTCTACCACGACCTGGTGCAGATGTTGGGCGACCGACAGGTGCTGTTCTTTCCGAGCAGTTACCGTCGTGCCGTGAAGTACGCCCAGCGCGATGCCGCCAACGAGATACTCCGCACCGAGGTGCTTGCCCGATTTTCAAATTCTTCACTCTTCACTCTTCACTCTTCACTTTACGTAGTCACCTATCCCGAGGCGCTGGCCGAGATGGTGGTGGACCGTCAGGTGATAGACGAGCGTACGCTGACGCTGGCTGACGGCCAGACGGTGAGTGTGGCCGACATCGAGGCGACGCTCCGCGACTTCGGCTTTCGCGAGGTAGACTACGTCTACGAGCCTGGGCAGTTTGCCCTGCGTGGCAGCATTCTCGACGTCTATTCGTTCAGCAGCGAGTATCCCTACCGCATTGACTTCTTTGGCGACGACGTTGACTCCATCCGCACGTTCGAGGTGGAGACACAGCTGTCGCGCGACCGCCGCGAGCGTATAGAGATTGTCCCAGAGCTGACCGCCGTCAGCGAGCAGAAAGTTCCGCTGCTTAAGTTCCTGCCCGACGATGCCGTCCTTGTCGTCAAGGATCTGTCGTTCGTGCGCGATGCCATCGAACGAACCTATCAGGAGGGCTTCTCGGCGCAGGCCATTCGCGAGCGCATGGAGGAAGCCAGCGAGGTGGAGCAGGCCGAGATTGAGCGGCAGCTGCGCCGTGAGAGCCAGTTGATGACGGGGGCGCAGTTTGCTGCCGATGCCGATAGGTTTCGCCATATCCTGCTTCGGAGGTGCGGGGGTACGGAGGTACGGGGGTACGAGAATAGCTCGACAATATCCTTTAACACCAAGGCGCAACCGCTGTTCCACAAGAACTTCGAGATGCTGGTTCCTGCACTCGAGGACTACCGGCTGAAGGGTTATAAACTGTATATCCTGGCTGACAGCCAGAAGCAGCAGGAGCGTCTGAAGGACATCTTTGCCGAGAAGGCAAAGGACCTGACGTTCGTGCCCGTGGACCATACCATTCACGAGGGCTTTGCTGACGACGACCTGAAACTCTGTCTGTTTACCGACCACCAGATATTTGACCGTTTCCACAAGTACAACCTGAAGAGCGACAAGGCGCGCAGCGGCAAGATGGCGCTGACGCTGAAGGAGATACAGCAGTTCGAGGTGGGCGACTACGTGGTACACGTCGACCACGGCGTGGGTCGCTTCGGCGGCTTGGTGCGTATGCCGCAAGGAGACGGGTATCAGGAGATGATTAAGATCACCTACCAGCGAGGCGATGCCATCTATGTCAGCATACACTCGCTGTACAAGGTGTCGAAATACAAGTCGCAGGACGGCGGTGAGGCACCACGTCTCTCGACGCTGGGCACTGGTCAGTGGGAGCGGCTGAAGGAGCGCACGAAGAAACACATCAAGGACATTGCCCGCGACCTCATCAAGCTCTATGCCGCCCGTCGCCGTGAGCGGGGCTTCGCCTTCAGTCACGACACCTACCTGCAGCATGAGCTCGAGGCTTCGTTCCTCTACGAGGACACCCCCGACCAGCTGAAGGCAACGCAGGACGTGAAGGCCGACATGGAACAGGCAAAGCCGATGGACCGTCTGGTGTGCGGCGATGTGGGCTTCGGCAAGACTGAGGTGGCCGTGCGTGCTGCCTTCAAGGCCGCGTGCGACGGCAAGCAGGTGGCGGTAATGGTGCCCACGACGGTGCTGGCCTACCAGCACTACCGCACCTTCGCCTCGCGACTGAAGGACATGCCAGTGCGCGTGGATTACCTGACGCGGGCGCGGACGACGAAGCAGACGACGGACCTGCTGAAGGATCTGGAGGCAGGTAAGATAGACATACTGATAGGTACGCACAAGCTGATTGGCAAGACGGTGAAGTTCCATGACTTGGGACTGCTCATCATTGACGAGGAGCAGAAGTTCGGCGTCTCGACAAAGGAAAAGCTGCGCCAGATGCGCACGAACGTTGATACGCTGACCATGTCGGCAACCCCCATTCCACGCACATTGCAGTTCTCGCTCGTTGGCGCCCGTGACCTGAGTGTCATACAGACGCCGCCCCCTAACCGCTATCCCATACAGACCGAGATACACACTTTTGGCGCGGAGATTATTGCCGATGCCATCAACTTCGAGATGTCGCGCAACGGACAGGTGTACTTCGTCAACAACCGCATATCGGACTTGACACACCTGCGAGAGCTCATCCTGAAGTACGTGCCTGACGCCCGTGTCGCTGTGGGCCACGGACAGATGAAGCCCGAGGAGCTGGAGCAGATTATCCTCGACTTCTCGAACTACGACTACGATGTGCTGCTCTCGACGACCATTGTCGAGAACGGCATTGACATCCCTAATGCGAACACCATCATCATCAATGGTGCCCACAACTTCGGACTCTCGGACCTGCACCAGATGCGTGGTCGCGTGGGCCGAGGCAACCGCAAGGCCTTCTGTTATCTGCTGGCGCCGCCGCTGGCCGCCCTGCCGCAGGACAGCCGCCGACGCCTGGA
>Ga0247611_10005100_pt1 | contig 17701 bp, 21 predicted proteins | sample 177DNAGHGhighgp2_FD_192422 | JGI IMG/M metagenome (GOLD analysis project Ga0247611, IMG submission 192422) | Sheep rumen microbial communities from Palmerston North, Manawatu-Wanganui, New Zealand - 1770 DNA GHGhigh gp2 | ecosystem: Host-associated > Mammals > Digestive system > Stomach > Rumen... | reverse complement strand
TACTTAAAAATGTTAGATAAAACAGAATCTGGAGTTAGTTTTGCAAATGTAACTTTTGAGCCAGGTTGTAGAAATAATTGGCATATACATCACGCTACATCAGGTGGAGGTCAAGTCCTAATTTGTGTTGAAGGAGAAGGCTGGTATCAAGAAGAAGGAAAAGAGGCTAGAAGTTTAAAGCTTGGAGACATTGTTGTAATTCCTGCAAATGTTAAGCATTGGCATGGAGCTAAATCTAATTCATGGTTTAGTCATATTGCAGTGGAAATACCTGGAGAAGATTTGTCAAACGAGTGGTTAGAACCAGTAGCAGATGAAATATATAATGATTTATAGGGAGAAAATAAATTTATGAACATAGTTATTTTACAAGGAAGTCCAAATATGAAAGGATCTACAAGCCAATAAAATCATTTTGAGAATAAAGGAATGATTTTAGGAAAAGGTTGTGGAACTCCTTCAATGACACAAAAGAGTAAATATATGGAAGAAGCTTATGAGCTAGGTAAAAGAGTGTAAAGGACTGATAAATTGACTTTTTTGTATTATAATATGGGAAATAAAAATTGGAGATGATAATATGGAAAACAATTATTTAATAATTCATGGGAGTTTTGGGAGTCCGTTTGTGAACTGGGTCCCTTGGCTTAGAAATGAGCTTGAAAAAGATAAAGTAGTTGTGTATACACCAGATTTTCCAACGGGAGTAAGATATCAGACTTATGATAATTGGTCTAGGTTATTAAAAACTTACGTTGAGTCAGGAATAATAAACGAGAATACAATAATATATGCGCATTCAATTGCGCCAGTTTTCATATGTAAATTTTTGATTGAAAATAGAATAAAAGTTAAGAGATTAGTTTTGGTATGTGGTTTTAATAATTACTTTGGAATAAATGACGAGTATGATACTGTAAACAGAACTATGTATTTAGATAATTTAGGAGACATAAAACAGTATTGCAACGATATAATATGTTATTATTCAGACAATGACCCCTATGTCAAATATGATGCTGAAAAAGAATTTGCTGATAAAATATCGACTAAGCAATTTTGTATTCATAATGGCGGCCATTTAAATTCGGAATCAAATTATTCAGAATTTAAAGAACTATTAGCTCATAAATAGGAGGTTGTATGAAGACTTTAATTTTAAGTTTTAGCAACAATATAGTAAATGAAAACAGCTTTATTCCAAATAAAATTGGTCTTACTTTTTCTTGTGTTGAAGTATGTGAAAATCAAATACTTGAGCAGGGAAATGAAGTCGAACATATATGTATTAATAAAAAAAATATAAAAAAATGTAATGCATGTGGAGAAAGAGGCTGGGGAATATGTGGAGATGAACACATATGTATTCAAAAAGATGACTTTAATAGTATATATGAATATATGGAAAATTTTGATCAATATATTTTTGTGACACCAGTTTATTTTCACGAAATGAGTGAATCGGCTAAGACATTTTTTGATAGACTAAAAAGATGTGATGCTTTTAATGAATGTTCAAACATAAAAGGAAAAAAGATAATATGCATTGCCTGTGCTGGAGGTAGTGGAAGTGGTACAGAAGAAACATTAAAAGCGTTTGATACATTAAGCTACTTTTTAAAAACAAATATGGTTGGTAGAATACCAGTTACTAAATACAATTTTGAAGAGCAAAAAGAAAGAATTATTGAGGCTGTGAGTATTTAGTATCAAATGTAGAGAAAATGATATTCTCTATTGAGAGTTGGAAATAGGAGGTCCAATAATGAATTTAATATGCAAATTAACAGATACTGATATTGGTGAAGAATATACTGGTGTGGATAATCCTAAAATTAGATTAGGCGCAAGAGGCATAGTTATAAGAGAAGATGGAAAAATTGCTATATTTAACAAAACAAATAAAAACGAATTTAAGCTTCCAGGTGGTGGGATAGAGACAGGAGAAAATCCAGAAGAAGCATTTAAAAGAGAAGTTTTAGAAGAAACTGGATGTACTATAGAAATAATAGAAGAATTAGGAACCACAGAAGAATATAAGAGTAAGTTAAATTTTAAACAAATCTCGAATATTTTTTATGGAAAGGTAATTGAAGATACTCAAAAACTGAATTTTACAAATAAAGAAAAAGATGAAGGGGCAATGTTGCTGTGGGTTGAACCTCAAAATGCGCTTGAATTAATAACTAATTGTTATGATAAGTTAAAAGAATCTAAATATGAATCTGTATATGCAACTAGATTTGTAGTTTTGAGAGACAGATTAATATTGAAATACTATATTGATAATTATTCTAAATAAAAAATATCTTGACAGAATATATGATGTAATATACGATACAAAAAAGTTAAGGAGGTAGAATATGTCTATTTTTGATTGTAGCGTTAGAGATAGGAAAGGTAATGAAATACCTTTAACTGACTATAAAGGAAAAGTACTAGTTATTGTTAATACTGCAACAGGATGTGGGTTTACTCCACAATACAAAGGTTTAGAAGAATTGTATCAAAAATATCATGAGCAAGGCTTAGAGATATTGGATTTCCCATGTGATCAATTTGGACATCAAGCTCCAGGTACAGATGATGAGATTCATGAGTTTTGTACAGCAAAGTATAATACATCATTCGATCAATTTAAGAAAATAGAAGTTAATGGTGAAAATGAAGAACCTGTGTATACGTTTCTTAAAGAAGGCAAAAAAGAAGATATTATCAATGGAATGAAAAATAAAACGACCATGATGGCCGTGGAAAAAATAAGTACAACGTGTAAAAAAGAAGGAGATATTAAGTGGAATTTTACTAAATTTATCGTTGATAGAGATGGAAATGTAGTTGCACGTTATTCTCCTATTGAAGAGCCTTCATCAATGGAAGAAACAATAAAGGAACTATTATAGATAAATATAGAATAACTAAAAATCTTGGGTAGAATTTTTAGTTATTTTTTTCAAGAAAACTTGAGGAGTTAATATGGTAAAACAAACAGCAGGATGCGATGTATTACGATAAACTCTAGGAGGAGAAATAGATGGAAAAGAAATTGGGTTTTGGGTGTATGAGACTTCCTATGAATAATGGAGAAGTTGATTATGTAGAATTTAATAAAATGATTGATTATTACATTAGTCAAGGCTTTGATTATTTTGATACTGCACATGGATATATAGGCGGAAAGAGTGAAATTGCAATTAGAGAATGCCTTACCAAAAGGTATCCTAGGGAGAAGTATAGATTGACCAATAAGCTAACTAAGACATATTTTAATTCACAAGAGGATATAAGGCCATTTTTTGAGAAGCAACTAGAATGGTGTGGAGTAGAGTATTTTGATTACTATTTGATGCATGCTCAAGATAGAAATACATATCAACATTTTCAAAAGACAAATGCATATCAAGAATGCATGAAACTAAAAGAAGAGGGAAGAATAAAACATCTAGGAATATCATTTCACGATACAGCAGAAATGTTAGATACAATTCTTAAAGAACATCCAGAAGTTGAAATTGTTCAAATCCAATTCAACTATGCTGATTATGAGTCAGCTAGTGTTCAATCAAAAAAAGTATATGAAGTATGTAGAAAATATAATAAGCCTATTTTAGTAATGGAACCTGTTAAAGGTGGCGGTTTAGTAAATCTTCCAGAAGAAGGCAAAAAGATATTTGAGAATTTAAATAAAAACTATAGTATAGCCAGCTATGCAGTGAGATTTGCAGCTAGCTTTGAAGGTATGTATAAGGTATTATCGGGAATGAGTAGCTTCGAACAACTAAAAGATAATGTAGACTATATGAAAGATTTTGTACCACTAGATGAAGATGAGATGACTGCAGCTTTGAAAGTAGGCGAATTACTTAGAAATGCCGGAGGCATTCCATGTACTGCATGCAGGTATTGTGTGGATGGATGCCCTATGAAAATATCAATTCCAGATTTATTTTCATGTTATAATGCTAAAATTCAATTTAATGATTGGAATGCTGGATACTATTATAATATTCATACACAAAATGGCCATGGAAAACCTTCAGAGTGTATAAAATGTGGTAAATGTGAAAATGTTTGTCCGCAGCACCTTGAAATTAGACAATTACTTACAAAAGTTTCAGAAACTTTTAACTAAAACAATGGAAGGAATTATTTAAATATGGATGAGAGACTTGTAATCATTGAAATAGGAAGTAATAATACAAAGACACACGTTTATCAAAATAATGATTTGATTTATGATAATACTACAACAATAGAGTTTAAAAAGAATTACAAAAAAGAAAATAAAATACTAGAATCTGATCTTGATTTATTAAATGATGTAATAAGAAAAGCATTAGATTATTCAAAGAATGTTCACATATATGGATGTAGTATTTTTAGAAATATATCAGAGCATGAGCTTGAGGATATAAACCAAAAATTATTAAAATCTTTTGGGTTAAAAATTGAAGTGGTAAGTCAAGAAGATGAGGCTCTATATACAGCTCTTGGTAGTTATGGAGATATAGATTATGATAAAAATATCTGTGTATTTATTGGCGGCGGTGGGTCAACAGAACTTATTTTTGTTAAGAACAAACAAATAGTCGACAAGAAGTTCTTTAACTTTGGTGTAGTTGATGTAACCAGCAAATTTGACAGCCTAAAAGATGATATACCGACAGTAGCATTTGAGGAGGTATATAAATATATAGACGGATTAATGGGGGATATCGATGATAATGCAGATTTATTAATTCTAGCAGGAGGAGACCATTTATATTGGTATAATAATGCTAGATATGAATTGTTGAGTAACCAACTATATAGTAATAAAAATCAAAAATACATGATAACTAGAGAAATGAGTGATGAATACGATAGAAATGCTTATATTGCCTCATTAGATCGAATTAGACAAAACAGTGATAATCCTAAGTGGTTTGATGGTTCTAGAGCTATGAAGACAATAACTAATTTAGTATCTCATAAAGTAAATGCTAAATATATTATACCTACAAAGATAAATATGGAGGATGGACTAAAGAAAAATTTAGAAAGAAAATTATAAATAAGGAGAGTTGTATGAAAATTGGCATTGATTTGGATGGTGTAGTGTTTGATTCAGAAAAAGAGTTTAGAGTGTACTCAGAATTATATGATGCAAAGGATTTAAATCAAAATAGCAAAATAGACAATAGAGAATTTAGGTTTCAAGATAGGTTTAAATGGACTGAAGAAGAATTAAAAGGCTTTTTGGAAAAGTATCATAAACAAATAATATTGGAATCGAATTATTTACCGGGAGCAAAAAGAGTATTGAATTTTCTAAAACAATCTGGTCATACTTTGATTTTAATTTCTGCTAGAGGGACATTAAATAAAAATATGATAGAACTTACAGAAAAACGTTTCAAAGAGACAGGCATGGACATATTTGACAAATATTATTGGGCAACCTCAAATAAAGATGAAATATGTGAAAAAGAGAATGTTGACCTTATGATTGATGACTATTATAAAATCTGTCAAAGTATGGCTGATAAAAAGATCAAAACTATATACTTAAAAGATGCGGCATCGCCAGAATTGGAAGACAATGAGTACATAAAAACTCTATATAATTGGGGTGAAATATACAGATATATAAAAGAATTAGAAACAAAATAATACATAAAAGTGCAAGAAGCAGTAGCATTTTGGCTATTGCTTTTTTTATACCAATATAACTTATTAAAAAAATATTAAAAAGTGCTTGACTTTTAGATAACTTATTAATATAATGTTATTAAGTTAAGAGGAGGTGTATATAATGATTAATAGAAAAAGTACTAAGGATGAAAGCAAAACAATTGAGAAATATGCGTTAAGTACAGACTTGCTTATATTCTCAGTTTCAAGAGGAGAAGCAAAGGATTGTAGATCACTATCGGATAAGTTTTTCAGTATTCTATTAGTTAAAAGAACAAAAGAACCATTTAAAGGAATGTGGTGTTTGCCTGGTGGGTTTGTCAAAAATGATGAAACATTGGATATGGCAGCAGATAGAGTTTTAACTAAGGAAACAAATCTTCATGACATATACAAAGAACAACTATATACTTTTGGTGATTTGGATAGAGACCCAAGAACTCGTGTAATTACTACTGCCTATATGGCTCTAATTGACAAAGAGAAATTAACAGATGAATTAAGTCTAGAAGCTAGTTGGTTCAATATTAGTTTAAACGAAAAAGATAACTTAATTAACATTAACTTAGATAATAGTGAAGAACAAATTCATATTTCATTAAAACGAATTATAGAAGATGAGACAACAAATAAGTATAAATATGAAGTAGTTCAAAATAACAATGTAGCTTTTGACCATGCTAATATTCTAATGACAGGTTTAGATAGAATTAAAAATAAAGTAAGAGATACAGACATTGTATTTAACCTAATGCCAGAGTATTTTACTCTTGGAGAACTACAACAGATTTATGAAGTTATTCTAGGAAAGAAATTACTAGATCCAGCTTTTAGGAGAATTATTGCTGATAAAGTTATAAAAACTGATAAAACGATAAAAACTGGAGGGCATAGACCTTCTGCCATGTTTAAGTATAAAAGGAAATAAGGTGAATAATATGAATAAAAATAGTTTGATAAGAGGAATGGATAATTATATTGAAAGGATAAAAAGATGTGAGGACATTTATCTTGAAATACTTGATAGCATTCCAAGTGATTACGAAGGAACAATTTATAGGATTACTGATAGAGCTCTATTTAATAAAGTTATGCGTAATTTTGTTACAGCACTTGATCAAAACAGAGCACAGGGTGACTTGATGAGAATATATGATGTTGCAGTTCATACAAAAACTGACGCATTAATTATTGCGAACAAAGGAGCAACTTTATACTCACTTACTGAAAAATATGAAACTCCTCATTTAGTAAGACATATTGGATTATGTGTGTATATGCCTGGAATTGGTATGGAATATGCAAATGCTGGAATTGTTGGAAATGTTTACGATAATGAAATTGTGCTAAGAACTGAATCTGCTTGTACACCTTCATTTTTATTTGGTTCACAAAGATGCAATTGTCATTATCAATGGAAAAATATTAGAGAGTTAGCAGCATATTGTAATAAAATCGATCCTCCTAATATAGAAAATGGAGATGAATTTGAAAGATGGGTTCAAGAACAATATGTATATAGTAACGGAAAGCATATATATCAAAACAAAGGAAGAATTGGCTTTGTAATGTTGCATGTTGATTCTCAAAATGGAATGGGAAGCGGTTACACAGAAAATGAATTTGTATTTGATTTGAGTGAGAGAGCTTCACTAAGACACAGAGGTGAGTATACATCCGAACAGACTTATAAAACTACAATGTATGGTGGATTTACGACAATAGGCATTAATGGAGACCCTAGGGGTGAAAATGGAGGAGTAGGATATAAGATTACCCCTGTAATACTAGATTATTTAGATGTTAATAAAAAAATAATTATGCTTACAAACAACCCACTAAAGATGAAAAAAATGACAGAATTTGGATATGAAATTATTAGAATTAAGTCAATTGGAGCGGTCAATGTTGCAGGAAGTACTGAAGCAACACAAAGAGGCACAGAATTTCATCATTTAGATATTTCAGGTGATTTAACATCATTTAAGGAGGATTTTGAGAGAATAAAAGAAGAAATAAATGAAAAGATAAGGGTGTAAGAAATATGATTAATTATATTTGTTTTGAAGTCTCAGCTATTTGTAATATGGATTGCAAGTTTTGTTTTGCTGATTGGAGGAACAATAGGAAGCAATTACCTACTCAAAAAGTTAAGGAAATTATTGATAGATTAAAAGAATATGGTGTAGAGGCAATTAATCTTACTGGTGGTGACCCATTACTAAGAAATGATATTGTAGAGATATGTCAGTATTGTAAAGAAAAAGGGATAATGACAATTATTTCAACAACTGGTATTGAACTAAAGAATAAGAAAAAAGTGTTAGATTATATCGATGTTATAAATTTGCCATTGGACTCATATAATCCTGCTATTCACAACGAAATGAGACCGTGTGCAGAAAAGAACCACCATCAATTAATACTAAATCTAATAAACGATATTAATAAGGATTATCCTAATATTAAAATTAAGATTAATACTATGGTGGGGAAACCCAATATTAATGATGTTGAAAATATAGGTAAGTTAATTTATGGAAAAGTCTATAGGTGGAAGCTTAGTAAATTTTTGAGTAGTGGACATGGAAAAGAGTATGAAAAAACTTTTAATATTACCAATGATGAATTTGAGCGTGTCGTAAGTACTTGTAAAGCTAAGTATAAGGATAGTGAGATAATTGAACAAGAGTATAAAATTAAAGAAGACGAATTGTTTAACATTTTTATTGATTGCTATGGAATGATTAATATTCATACTAAAGATAATATTGAAAAATTTGATGGTTTTGAGGAACTTCAAAGGATTAGTAAAACTAGAAATATTCATGATTTTCGAAAAGACTATCTTGAAAGAGTATATAAATAGGAGTTAAAAATATGAAAGTAAAAATATGTGGATTGAGTAATGAAATAGATGCACTTGCTGCTACTGAATGCGGTGCAGATGCTTTAGGCTTTGTCATGGGTGGGAAAGTTTTACCCGTTGAGGTAGAACCATATGCACAAGCGGTAAGAGAAATAATAAAAAAACTTCCAAGTAGAGTTGATAGCTTTTTAGTTACACATTTATTTAATGCAGATGATATCTTATCACTTTCCAACTATATTCAAAGTACAGGAATTCAGATTTCAGAAGATATTGATATTAAAGAAGTAGAAAAAGTTAGAAGTAATACTGATAAAAAAATCATAAAGACTATTGTTAGCACTGACCCGGAGTCAGAAAAAAAGTTAAAATTATATGAACCATTTTGTGATTATTTCTTACTTGATTCAAGAGATAGCGAATATACTGGTGGAACTGGAAAAGAGAATAACTGGGAATTGTGTAAAAAACTAATTGATATGACAGATAAACCAGTATTTATTGCAGGAGGGCTTAATCCTAACAACTTAAAAAATGCAATTGAAAAGACAATGCCATATGGTGTAGATGTATCTACGGGAGTAAGTTGCCATAGTGATAGCTACTTAAGAAAAGATAGAAAAGATGGTGGAAAAATTAAAAAATTTATTGAGATTGCAAAGGAGTATTAAATGGATGAAATATTTGGAAAAGTAGATAATCTTAGTATGTTTGTACATCCTAAATACAATGAGCGCTTTAGCTTTATGGATTATAAGCAAAGTATAAAGCTGGCCAAGACAATATTTAATAAGTTTCAGAAATCGCATTTTAAAAACATTGTTGTGATAGAAAGTGGTACGTCACCACTAATAACACTAATAAAGCGACTGAACGAATATAAATATAGAGATTTTAATTTAATACAGTTAAAGATACCTCGAGAACTTGATTTTAATTTATTGGCATGGTTTAGTGCATATCTAAGTGATAAAGAAAAAGAAGAAGCAGTTGTTTTTAGAGATAAAAAGATGACTAGAATTGATGCATTAAAAATAATATGCAATGAATTTAGTTTAGAAGACTTTATTGGAAATGAAAAGTTTACTATATATGATAGTATAAGAAATGAAAAAAAATATAATAATAGAAGCAAAGAATTCCAAGATGTATTAAATGGAACATATTTATTCAAAACTTTTAATCAAAAGTTTTTACTATTTGACGAATACATAAATGCTGGAACAATTATTAGAAATTTTAATGGAATTGTTCGTTTATTCAGCAGAAATCCCAACTATAAATTATCAGCCTTTTGTATCTTTATAGATAATCCGGAAAAATATAAAAATATCGAGTTTGCGTTATATGATAATAGGAGCGAACTTGAATGCTACAAAAATGGAGCATATCCTTTTGAAAATAGAATTGATCTAATTGGATATTATTATTTCGTTAATTCGTGTGATTTTAAAAAAGTTTACTTAGAAGAACTACAAGAAGAAACCAGTAAATCCAATCTTATAGACACCAATGAGTTTTATCTGGAACTGATCAAAATCATTAGAAATAATAATTTATTGGAAGATTTAATTAGTTCCTTAACAGAAGTACAAGTGAAAAACTTTGTTAGTAATAACGACATAATTAGATTTATGCTAAAGCATTTAGACCAAAAAATATATGGAAACAATAAATTTGCTGATTTTCTTGATCAGGTTTTCGAACTATATGCACCATCATGGTCTCCAATGCCTGTAATCTATCATTTAGATTATTGGAATGGATTTGAAAAAATTGTAGATAAAATAAATATAGTATGTTCGAAAGTCGAAAAGAAATATATGAATTATAGATTTTCGGTAATAAATCAAATAATTGAGTCACTTGAAATGAATAAAAGGGAATGGGAAAAGAATATTGAAAAGGAGTTAAAGCTATTATGAGAAAAATAATTGATATTTCTATGGAACTAAACGAAAAAACTATTGTATGGGTTGATGACGATCAACCAAAACTAATTCCAGTAGCTAGGAAACCTGAGGCACCGATTAATTTTACATGGTTAGATTTTGGATCGCATGCTGGAACGCATATAGATGCACCATTTTATCTGTTTAATGAAAAATGGAAAAGCGAGGAAGTGCCACTTGATATTTTAATTGGAGACTGCCAAGTAATTGATTTAACAGATGTACAAGATTATATTACAGTTCAAGATTTAAAAAAACATAGTATAACTTCAAAAAGAATTTTACTAAAGACTATAAACTCATATGATTCCATGGAAAAATATAATCCTACTCATGTTGCACTTTCTACTGAAGCAGCTGAATATTTGAGAGATTTAGATATTGAATTAATTGGATATGATTATCAAAGTTTTGAGAGAAATGGAGAAGTGAATATTCATAGAATCTTCATGGAGAAAGATGTTATTTGTCTGGATAACTTAAGGCTAAAGGACACAGAGGAAAAGAAATATGAACTTATTTGTTTGCCAGTAAAAGTTACAGGAATTGATGCTGCACCGTCAAGAGCTATTTTAATAGAAGAATAGGAGACTGAGAAATGGATTATAAAAAATATGTTAAAAGCTATAAAGATTTTCCTAAAAAAGATGTTATGTTTTGGGATTTTACATATTTATTGAAAGCCCCAGAAGCAAGGGAAAAAGCCGTAGCAGAAATGAAAGATTTTTTGGAAAAAAAGAAAGTAGATAAAATCGCAGCAATAGAATCTAAAGGTTTCACAATTGGTTCAATTTTAGCATATGAACTAAATTTGCCACTAGTGTTAATTAGAAAGCCCAATTTGATTCCTGGAAATTACTATAGTGAAACATTTATAAAAGAGTATGGAATAGCAGAATATCAAATTAAAGATGATGCAATAGAAGACGGAGAAAATGTGGCTATTATCTACGATATTATGGCAGGAAGCGGAGCGAGTAAGGCTGGAATTAATCTAGTAAAAAAATGTGGTGGAAACATTGTAGGACTTGTATATGTGACTGAACTAGAATACTTAAATGGAAGAGATGAGTTAAAAGGTTATGATATTTTTTCGCTAGTAAAAGTAGGTGAGAAGAATGGTTAAAATAATTAGTTTAGATATGCAGGGAACACTGACACAAAGTACATTTTCGGATTATTTCTGGCTGGAATTCCTACCCAAAAAGTATTCTGAAAAATTCTATTGTACTATAGAGAAGGCTAGACAAAATATTTCGAAAGAGTTCTGCAAACTAGGTAAGTACAATATACTATATTATGACGATAGATATTGGGCAAAGAAGTTAGACTTTGACACTAAAAAAGAGTTAGACAATTTTATTATAAGACCCAAATTTAATAATGAATTATATGATTTCATTCAAACTATTAAGTTACCCAAAATTATTGTTTCAACAACTACTGATTTATTTATTAACTATGAATTAGATGGAAACATTAAAGATTTTAATAGAGTTTATTCGTGTGTTGATGATTTTAAAACTGGAGGTAAAACAAAGGATATATTCTTGAAAATATGTAATGAATTGCATGTTTGTCCTAATGAAGTACTTCATATTGGAGATAGTAAACTTATGGATTATGAAAATGCCAGAAAAGCAGGTATTAATGCTATATTGTTTAATGGTGATTTGACTAAATTAAAAAGAGATGTAAATAAATATTTGGAGGTGTAATTATGGCTAAAGAGATGATAGACGAATTGAATAATAAAGGAGAAAAAATAGGAGTCGTTGATAAGGACATTGCACATGAAAAAGGGCTTTGGCATATGTCAGTACATGTTTGGTTAGTAAACGACGATAATAAGATTCTTTTACAACATAGATGTGCAGAGAAAAAACTATTTCCTAATACGTGGGACTGCTCTTTTGCAGGGCATATCAGCGCGGGTGAGACTCCTATTCAAGCAGTACTAAGAGAAGGGAAAGAGGAGATTGGTATTGATGTGGATTTGGAGAGATTAAGCCTTCTATTTACTAATAGAGAGATGATTAAATATAAAGACATAAATAGTAATGAATTTGTGTATATTTTTCTTTTAAAGCAGAACTTTGGCTTGGATGAAATGATATTTCAAAAAGAAGAAGTCAGTGGTGCAAAATATGTATCAATTAATGATTTTTACGACATGATTGATAGGAACGAATTATTACCACACAAAGTAGAATATAGTGTTCTAAAAGAATATTTAAGAAAGTAGTGAAAAATATGATAATTTCTATTGAAGGAATGGATGGTTCTGGGAAAACAACGGTAGCTAGAAGAATAGAAAAAGAATTTAGTTTTATGTATGTAAAGGACCCACTAAAATATCTTTTTGAATTAAGTGAAGAACAATTATCGAAAATATCGAGAAAGGTTTTTGATTCTAAAAATAATAAACTAATAGCACTATACCTAGCATTAGGCGATTGTTATGCATTAAGTGAATATCAAAATATGAATGTCATTATGGACAGGCATGTACTTTTAAATTACTTTTGGAATGGTAATATGGATACTGAATCAATATTTAAAATGCAAGTAGATTATTTTGGAAAACCTGATTTGACGATATTATTACTAGCAAGTCCTCAAACACGACGAAAAAGAATTAGCAGGAGAAATCCAAATGATCCGGATTTAAAAAAGCAAGAGATATTTAAAGAGAACTATTCTAAAATTATAGACTTTCTTGAAAAATATGGATACAATTATGTACTAGTAGATACTGAACAATTATCTATTGAAGATATGGTATTACAGTGTAAAAGAATAATTGCAGGATTTATGAGAGAAAGGATTAAAAATGGAAATTAAGAAGATAAATGATGAGATTAATTCATATGCCAAAAACGTAAATTTTGAACTTAAGGATTATATTGAAAAAAACATTTTTCCACAGTATGAAAAAAACGATAAAGGACATGGAATTATTCACATATTAGAAGTTATTAGAAGATCTTTTGAATTAAATAATAATTTGAATTTAGGATTAAATGAAGACATGATATATGCTATAGCTTCATGCCATGATTTAGGCAAATATATAAATAGTGACATACATGAGAAAATAGCTGCAGATCTATTTATTAAAGATGAAAACTTTAGAGCATTTTTTAGTGATGAGCAAAGAACTATTATTAAAGAAGCCATAGAAGATCATAGATCATCTAATAAAGATTTTCCAAGAACTAAATATGGTGAGCTTATTTCTTCAGCAGATAGAAATACGAGAATTGAGATTGTATTTATAAGAAGTTTCTTTGTGGCACATGAAAGGACGCCCAATATGACTATAGAAGAATATCTTGATTTTACATTTAAAAGATTATCAAAACGTTATAGTGAAGAACAACATGAAAATATGTTTCTTGAAGATGATACATATAAAAGATTTCTTATAGAGATGAGGGATTTATTGAAAAAAGAAGATGAATTCAAAAATAGGTACTGCGAGGTTAATCACATACAATCAAGAAAAAATTTAGTTAAAGATGAACCAGGAGAAACTGGTTATGTGGTTTAAATACAAAAATAAGGCAAATGAAATATAAACTTAATATAAACGTATTACTTTGTTAATTGTATTATTAAATGGGGTATGATAGATTTATATTAAATTATTGCGATAAACAAAAGAGAATACGAGGAGGAACGTATTGTGAAAACAAATGAATTAAAAAACATAGCAGTAATATTGATATTAATGCTAATTATGACAATTGTTATTATACCTAAGGCAGCGTATGCAAGTGATGCATATTCTATAGATTATAGTTCTGGAATAATCACATTAGATCAAGTTGATAATGAAATACCTAATGCTAGTTTTCAAGTAAAGGCAGCTAAAACCAATATTCAAAAAACGATTGATATGGGAAATTCAAAAACAACATATTCAATTCAAGAAATTGTAAGTAATGCCGCAAATGGTTATTGGAAACAAATAGAAAATGATAATCCAGATGTGTTTAGCCAATATTCAGATGAAAATACTAGATATAGCGATGATTACACAATTGTAGCTACTAGAAGTAAAGGAACAGATACAGTTGATTCTTCACCCGAATATCATGTGACAGTGAATGCTCAAGGATCAAGTTGGAGTTATTCTAATCAAGATACTCAGCCTGCACAAGACGTTTCATATGCTCTTGTACTAGACTTTAATGGCGGAATGAATAATGGACTTACTCAAATAAGTGAAATCAAGGGTGGGACAACTTTTAAAATTACAAGTGAATTATTTGAAGAATACAGAGCTAAAGTTATTCCTCCTAATGGAAAAGTATTTGCTGGAATAGAAGTTAATGGTGTTGCAAAGACAGTAGGAACTACACATATGGTTGATGGAAATGTTACAGTTAAGTTCTTATGGGCAAATGAAGTAAAAACTGTTACAACATCAAGTTATTATATTTCAGAAGGCGCAAATGCCTCTTATACATTAGGTAGCGGTATGGATATTACAGTAAAGGCAAGTGGAGAGGCCGCAACTCTAGCTGATTTACAAATGGATGGAGTTTCTATACCAAAAGATCAATATTCAATCTCACATGGAAGTACTGTTGCTAAAATAAAATCTTCTTATCTTGAAACATTAAAAGATGGAAGTCATAAGCTTACTTTTAAATATGTTGATGGTGATGCATCTACAACTATTAGAGTAGCGAAGGCAAATACATCTACACCAACAACTGCATCAACAACTACTACAAATAAAACTACAGCAACAAATACTACAACTACAAATAATACAGTTGCAAATACTTCAAATTCAGTAACCACCAATAAAACTACTACTACATCAAATAATCCTAAAACAGGAGATGAAGGAATAGCAGTTTGGATAGCATTAATAATTCTTTCTATAATTGGAATTAAAAAGGCAATAGATTATTCAAAAAAAGTTTAATGATAGATTTTAACTAAGGCGATAGTAGATTCCTATTATCGTCTTAATATTTGAAAGGGACCAATTTGAAAAAACGAGATATTTTTAAGATAAAAGTAAAAATAATTGTATTAATTATTATTGCGGTTTTAGCTGTTATTTTGGCATTTGCTGTTTTTAAAACTGTTAAATATATAGCAAATGTTGCCCAAAATAGAAAAATTGCTGAAAGAGTTTCTCAATATGTTACATCAACATCTGAAACAGAAGGACAAGAAAATGTTCCAAATGTTAATGTTGACTTTACTAAGCTTAAAGCTGAAAATTCAGATACAATCGGCTATTTAAAAGTAAATGGCACGGAAATAGATGATGTTGTTGTACAATGTAAAGATAACAACTATTACATGTATCATAATTTTGAATTAAAGAAAAATAAAGCTGGATGGATTTTCGCTGATTATAGAAATAAGTTTGATGGTACTGATAAAAATATTGTTATATATGGACATAATATGAAAGATGGAAGTATGTTTTCAAGCTTAAAAAACATCTTAGATAAAGAGTGGCAAGACAATGAGGATAATAAAAGAGTTACATTTGTAACCGAAAATGAAAAGTGTATTTATGAAGTATTCTCAGTATATCAAATAGAGAGTGAAGACTATTATATTCAAACTGATTTTGCTGATGATGAAGACTATCAAAGATTTCTAAGCACGATAAAGGCTAGAAGTAAAAAGTATTTTAGAGTGAATGTTACTGGACACGATAGCATTCTTACTCTTTCTACATGTGCTAATAATAATAAATATAGAGTTGTTCTTCATGCTAAAAAACTAAAATCTTGATATTTTCGCAGTATTATAGTAGAATCGAGGTATATTATTATATAAGGAACGAATATGCTTGAATTAGAAGATAATTTATTAGTACTAAAAGAATTAAATGAAAAAATAAAATTTATAAGAGAATCGATGAAAATAGATTCTCTTATTAGCGAGTTAAAAAAACTAGAAGATGAAAGTATGCAAGAAGGGTTTTGGGATGATATTGGTCATTCTAATAAAGTTTTTTCAAAAATAAATAGTCTTAAAAGAAAAATCCAATCATGCACTAATCTTGAAGAAGAGTGTTCAGGTTTAATGGAATTTAATGAACTTTTACAATTAGAATTTGATGATTCTCTTTATAAAGATTTGGTTGAAAAAACCAAAAAACTTGAAGACGATATTGAGAAAACACAAATTTATGTTTTGTTTTCTGGTAAATATGATTCAAATAATTGCATTGTTACAATGCACCCTGGTGCTGGCGGAACTGAATCTCAAGACTGGGTTGAAATGCTATACAGAATGTATTCAAAATGGGCCTCTTCTAATGGATATACTATAAAAGAACTAGATTATCTTGCGGGAGATGAGGCTGGTATAAAATCTGTTAGTTTTTTGGTTTCAGGAGAATATGCCTATGGTTATCTTAAGGGTGAATCTGGTGTGCATAGATTAGTTCGTATTTCTCCATTTGATAGTGGCGGAAGAAGACATACATCATTTGCTTCAGTGGAGGTTCTTCCAGAAATTGATGATGATGTTGAAGTGGAAATAAATTCAGACGATATACGAGTTGATACATATAGAGCCTCAGGGGCAGGAGGGCAACATATAAACAAAACAGATTCTGCAGTCAGAATAACTCATATACCTACTAATATTGTTGTTACTTGTCAATCTGAAAGGTCTCAAACTATGAATAAAGAGACTGCAATGAAGATGCTTAGATCAAAGTTAGTAGATTTAAAAGAAAAAGAAAATGAAAAAAAGATGAATTCTCTTAAAGGAGAGCAAAAAGATATAGCATGGGGAAGTCAAATAAGGTCATATGTTTTTTGCCCATATACATTGGTTAAAGACCATAGAACTAATTATGAGGTGGGAAACATTCAAGCTGTAATGGATGGAGATATTAATGAATTTTTGCTAGCTTATCTTAAGAGTTTAATCTAGTTTTTAAGTAAAAAAATAATTTATAAATTTAACATAAATAGTTCATTGCAATCTTGAAATAGAATTAACTTTAATATATAATTTTATTGCTTATTTAAAAAATAGTGTTTTTGGAGGGCTATATGGAAGAAATAGATTTAAAAGAACTTATTGATATATTCTTAAAACGAAAATTTCTTATAATTCTTGTTGTTATTTTATTTGCTACGTGTGGTGGTTTATATACTTTGAATTTTATTACACCATTATATACTGCATCTACAAGCATGGTTTTAGTTCA
>Ga0247611_10005099_pt1 | contig 17704 bp, 3 predicted proteins | sample 177DNAGHGhighgp2_FD_192422 | JGI IMG/M metagenome (GOLD analysis project Ga0247611, IMG submission 192422) | Sheep rumen microbial communities from Palmerston North, Manawatu-Wanganui, New Zealand - 1770 DNA GHGhigh gp2 | ecosystem: Host-associated > Mammals > Digestive system > Stomach > Rumen ... | reverse complement strand
TCGGCGATGCGGACAAGACGGCGCAAGGATTTGCGAATGAGGTATTCACCGGTCTGAAGGATGAGGATACTATTCGTATCTCGGTGCCGATGAGTGCCGAGCCGGGCTCGTATGCTATCGATCTGATCTTCGATACGGTGGTCGGCGGTTGTATATGGGGACAGAATGCCTTCCATACCTCCATCCAATTGACCTATGACTCTTCGGTTATTTTCCATCGCTGGAACGATAACGCGATTATCTCGCTGGCCGGTGCTAACTATGTCAAGAAGCCGGATGGCTCCGCCTATGCGCTGTATGCCTTCTCCGATTTCCAATGGCTGGTGAACGGTGTGGAAGTGGAAGGCGCTACCCGCTCGTATATGGAGCAACCGGGTAAGTTGGATATGTCCGATGCTTTCTCGCTCCGTATGACGCGTGCGGACGGCGAACGATTCACGACCTGTGCGTATATCCCGGGTCATAACACATCCGCTCCGAGCGGTGCAGCGCCTGCAGCGTATGTATCGCCTGCCGATCCGATGGCCGGTGCGCCGGTGGATCTGTCGCTGACGGAGGAGGCCGACGTGGAGATATACAGCGTGATGGGTTATAAAGTGTTTGCCCGCCATTTTAACAAGGGTGTGTCGTCGTTTGCCGCCCCTGTTTATCCGGGAGTGTATATTATGAATGTCCGTATGAACGGAGAGGTATTGACGCTCCGTCTGCGTGTACATTAACCCGATATTTGTTTATTTAAGTAATAACTAAATTTTTAGAGAATGAAACATCGATTGCTCTCTCTCTTGGCAGCTATGTGTATGGCTGTCTCTGGATTTTCAGCGGTTCAATATACGCTGAATGAAAGTTTTGAGTCGGGTATCCCTGAAGATTGGTCACAGGAAGTGGTGAATACCGCAGCCGGTGGAGCGTGGATCCTGGATGATCTCGCTACGAATCCGGCCGGTGCGTATGACGGAGACCACCGTGTGGCTTTGCGTGATCTGGACGGTAGTTTCGGCTATTGTGTCCGTTTGGTGACGCCGTCCCTGGACTTAAGCCAGATGGTAGCGCCGGTTCTGTCGTTTGCCTATGCGCAACCGAGACAGAGCACCTTCTGCGATACGCTGGCTATCTATTATCGTATCTCGGATCATGACCCGTGGGTCATGGTACGTAAGTATGATACCTACCAGGGCGCTTGGTCTTTGCAGACGATAGAGTTACCGGCTGCTTGTCGTACGGCTACCTGCCAGTTGGCTTTTGAGGCTACCCAGGCCGGCGGTTACGGCGTAGTACTGGATATGGTACGCGTATATCCGCAATCGCAGTGTATGGACGCTACGATCACGGGTATCTCGTCGGAGGCAACCGCTGCGTTGATCAGCTGGGCACCTCGTGCCGGCAGACAGTTTGAACTGGTGGTATCGCCTTCTGCGATATACAACCTCTCGGAGATTGACGATGAGACGGTTATCTTCCATGACAGTACGATCACCGGTGTAGGTAAAGTGATATCCGGTTTGACTCCGGAGACGCAGTATTATGTGTATGTCCGCACGGATTGCGATGACAACGAGTCGGGTCATACCAATTGGGTAGACGCTACATTCACTACGCCGCTCGGCATCCCATACACGCCGAGTCTGGCATCCGTCCCCTCTTCTTGGTCGCAGAAGCAAGGAGCTGTGGCTGCATCCGTAGAGGGAAGCAGTCTTACCGACAATACTTCCTCCTATAACTGGAAAGCAACCACCAATACGACAGTCTTCGGTACTGCGCATATCTACGGACAGAGCAATGGTACGCCCTCTTGGTTGCTTACCCAGGCGCTCTCTATCGCTCCGGAGGAGGAGAATGCCAGTGTGCTGTTGTCATTCAAGTTGGCGCTGACGAACTCGGCTACTGCCACTACGGCAAGTACAACGGCTGCTACCTCCAAGTTCCATGTCTATGTATCGGCAGACGAAGGCGAGTCGTGGATACTGCTTCGTACGATAGAGGGGAAAGAGTTCAAAAATACCGGTGCGCAATACAATATCCTGTTGGATGATTTCATTGAGTCCGGTTCTATCCGTTTGGCCTTTGTGGCGGATGCGCAGGCAACTACCTCATATTTCCATATGACTGAGGTACGCGTCGTTGAGAGCGATGGTTTATGCTTGGGTATCTATGGATTGAAACCGACGGTTACATCGAATAGTATCAGTCTGGCTTGGAGCAAAGTGGGTTCGACCGCTTCGGTGGTTACCTTGTCCGATGTAGCGGACTTCTCTAATGTGCTGCAGCAGCAGACTGTCTCCGGATCGTCGCATGTATTCAACGGCTTGGAGACGAGCGCTACCTATTATGTAAAGGTACGCCAGGATTGTGAGGAAGGCGATTCGCTGACGGCGCAACTCAAGACCCCGTGTCCGTCCACTACGATCACGGAGGAAGCGCCGTTTGTAGAGGGCTTCGAGGCGTACGAAGGTAAGATATTCAGTGCTACGGACGGTGTGTCTCCGGATTGCTGGCAGGTATATGCGGATGACGCCGTGCTGCCGCACGTCATTGACTCGGTAGGAACGAAGATTCAGAATAGAAAATGGTACCGCCACAGCGGTATGAAATCGCTCACCTTCTATGGTAAGGGTAACTGCTATGCCGTATTACCGGGCTTTACGAACGAACTCAAAACCCTGCGTGTCTCCTTCTGGATGCAGAGCGATGCGAACAGTGGTACGTTGACCTTAGGTTATATCACCGATGGCGATCTGGAGCTGAATACATTCCAAGCGATTGCTACGTATAACGGCAACTCGGGCGCCATGATACAGCGTTCGATGGATCTGCTGGAAGTACCCGCGGAGGCCAGGAATCTGGTTATCCGTTGGTATGCATCCGGTGTATCCACCTGCTGTATCGATGATATCGAGCTGAGTCTGCTTCCGCAGTGTATGAAGGTCAAAGGCGTACAGGTAACGCCGGGTACTGCTTATTCGGAACTCACCTTCACGGACAACGGTGCTCCCGCTTATGACGTATTGGTTACTACCAAGCGTCTGAATCCGGATACGCTGCAAACCACAAATGTCATCGCTTTCCGCGATACGGTGACCAACGATACCGTGCAGATAACCGGTTTGGCTGCAACCACTACCTATTATGCGTATGTTCATCCTGTTTGCGAAGAGCAGGCTGAGGCGGTGGCATGGTCGGACTACGTATCTTTTACCACGCCTTGTTCGGTGGTATCGATTACCCAACAGGCGTTCTCTCAGAACTTCAATTCAATCACCAGCGGTATACCTGTATGCTGGGATAACTCCGAGGGTACGACTACCACGGAGAGTTATAAGTGGAGCTACGCTTCTTCCGGTCATGAAGGAGCCTGTGTGCGTTTTGACTCCTATGTGAATAGTAGCGGAAATACCAATCTTTTGGCGACGCCTTCGATTGATCTGTCGCGCGATGCGACCCTCTCCTTCTGGTGGAAGAACCCGTACGGTGGTGCAGGCGATGTGCTTATCTCTACCGATGATGGAGTAACCAAAACTTCGTTGGCGGATGGTTTGGCATTGACGAGTGTGTCCAACTGGACGTATTATGAGATCAGTCTGGCTCCTTATACAGGTTCGACGGCGATTATCTATTTCTCGGGTACGAGTAACTATGGTAATGGCGATGCGTATCTGTATCTGGATGATGTGATGGTAGAGCTGATGCCTACCTGTCATAAGATGGGTGCGCTCTCGCTGATGGCATCTACGGCTAATTCCGCTACCTTGCGATATGATCCGACCAATGCGCCGCAATATCAGGTAGTCGTTTCTACCACTTCCATCAATCCGGCAACGGCGGATCTCTCGTTGGAGAATATTGTGTACAACGCAGTAGTCACCACGAGTCAGCCTGTGATTACCGGTTTGGAGGGCAACTCCCGTTACTATGCGTATGTACGCGGTGTGTGCGAGGATGAAGATTACGGTTTATGGTCTTCTGAGTTCACCTTCAAGACGCTCTGTACCGCTATTCCGGTGGAGAACTTCGGTACCGAGACCTTCACCGATCCTAACTCCGTTGATTGTTGGACCTTCGGTTTCACCACGCAGGGAACACAGACAACCGGTGCGTACGCAAAGCGTAATACAGAGACTTCTTATGGCGCGTATATCAAGCTCAGTAAGGAACAGGTAGCCTATACCAAGAATGCGCTGGGCGTGGATACCGCTTATAGCGACGGTGCGTATGCTATCTCGCCGCAGTTGGGCTTGGAGGACATCCGCGAATATCAGGTGACGTTTGATGCCGCTACGATCAGCCAGGCCTCGGATAACTACAAGCGCCTCAATGTGGGTGTGACGGTAGATCCGAATGATCGAAGTGCTATCCAGATTCTCAAGACTATTGATTTGGATTATGCAGCCGATTCGACGGCTATCAAGTCGTATTCGGTCAGCTTCGCCGCGGCAGAGGAGGATTATCTGGGACGTGAGATCCGCTATGTGATCTTCCAGCTGAAAGAATCATCCAAGCATGACTCTACTAACTTTGTGCTCATCGATAATGTGTCCATCGAGCCGGTGGCATCCTGTGCGCAGGTGGTTGAGTCCAGAGTAGACTCTATCCAAGTGTATGGAGCCGGTATCTCTTGGGAGGCTATCGCTTCGTCGGAGGAATACCAGGTAATGCTGTCCACCGTGAACAGTCGTCGCCCGGATACCATCGCCACACCGATCCTGCTGGATATCGTGGATACCAACCATATGATTTTCTCCGATTTGGAGAGTAACACGCAATATTTCGCATATGTCCGCGCGATATGCGGCGAGGGCGATACCGCCAAGTGGAGTAATGCGGTTCGTTTCCGCACCGCCATCGCTATTCCTTGGGATGAACCGTTTGAGGCAGCTTCGCTCTCTAACGGATGGCAGTCGCTCTATAACAAATTCACGGGCGACAGCATCAATACCTCCTCGCTCGGTCGCCCCGCCGGTGACTATAAATGGTCGATCATAACCACCGGTGTACCGTCCGATATGACGGCTCCGGCTGCTTACGGCTACCTGGATGATTATGAGTACGGCTATATCTGGCTCATCTCGCCGACCGTGGATCTGACCGGTCATGAGGGCGAATATGTGGAAATGAGCTTTGATGCAGAGCGCTCTTCTTCTACAGCGAGTGATGCGAAATTCTATGTGATCGTTAGCGAGGATGGCGGTTTGAGTTGGAAGAAATCCAATGCTACTACCTGGGAGGAGAACGGCGATTATGAATTCAACGCTATTCCTACCACCAAGACATCCTACAGCATCGGTCTGACGAAATATATAGGCAAGAAGATCGCGATCGCTTTCTATATGGAGTCTCCATATGGCTACTCCCATATTCAGCATGGCTTGTTCGTAGATAATATCTCTGTGCATACCTATGATGCGATTTGCCGCGGTATCCAAAAGGTATCAGTGGCTCCGACTGCATCGACCGCAACGGTTAAGTGGGAGATTGAAGGAACGCCGACTAAGGCGGATCTGGAGATCTCGAATGTAGCTACGTTCGCTACCCGTCTCGATTCGGTATCTGTGGAGGATGCATATGAATACACCTTCGAGAATCTGGAGCCGAATACGACCTATTATGTACGTATAAAACAGTCGGATTGTGCGGATGCGGAATGGAAGACCCTTTCGTTCACTACCGAATGTTTGCCGCTCACGCAATTGCCGTGGTCGGAGGACTTTGAGAGTTACGAATCCGGAGATTTCAGCAGCGATTGTTGGCTCAATAAGCATCTGGAAGGTAATGGTTCCCAACTATTCAAAGTCTATACTTCGACTAATGGTGATAACTCAACCCATCAACTTCAGTTGCCGGATATGCGATCCGGCACGAAGACGCTGCTGGGTTTGCCTCGCTTCACATTGGATGAGGCAGCATACCAGTTCGTGATCGACGTATATCGTAATACCTCTTCTTATCCGAAGGAGGGCTTGCGTATCTTCGCTTCGTTGGCTGCTGACTTGGATTCCACGGCGGTCGAGTTGGCGTTTATCTCGCGTAACTACAATACGGCGGATACAACGGGTGTGAATATCATTCCGGCTGAAGGTGCTTCCGGTTGGTATACCTATAAACTGGATATCCCGTTGGAGGGAGACGTTCGTATCTTCGTCCAGGGCGAGAGCGCTTATGGTTCATCCACCTATATGGATAATTTCGGCATTCGTCATGCGCCGGTTTGTCCGGATGTATTCGGATTGGCAATAAGCGACATCCATGCGGACTCCGCACTCGTCACAGTCAAAGACTTGGATGCAAGCGGATATCATTTTGTGCTGGCTACCAATGCCATTGACCTGAATGACTTAAGTGGTGAGGATGCAGCCTACATCCTGGTGAACGACTCTGTTTACGGGGATACCGTGCTGCAGTTGGCAGGCTTGCAAGTCGCTACTACCTATTATGTATATGCACGCACGCTGTGCGAGGATGAGAAGGTGGGCGCATGGTCTGCTCCGAAGACCTTCACTTCGGCTTGTGGTCTGATCTCCGTTATTGCAGACCAGCCCTGGAGAGAAGGATTCGAGAGCATGCCTTCCGGTTCGTCTTCGTCTGCTGCTCCGATGTGTTGGGATATTCTCAACGCTAACCAGGGTGGTGCGAGCATCTATGTCAATACGTCCTCGACGTACGTCCACAGCGGCTCCAAGAGCTTGTGGTTCTCCATAAATAGCAGTGCAGACGATGCATTTGCTATCTTGCCGGAGATCGATGCGCTCAATACCTTGCAGATTGAATTCTACTACAAGCATGAGAGCACCAGCTCCAGCGGAGAACTCTCCTTGGGTTATATGACCGATATCACGGATGCTACTTCGTTCGTACAGATCGCCGGATTTACCCGTTCTACCTCTTGGGAGAAAGCAGAGGCGGTGTTGTCCGCTATCCCCGATTCGGTGATAGGAACAGCACGTTTGGCATTCAAGTATGCTAAAAACAGTTCTTCCTCATCCTATTACATGGGTATAGATGATATCAAAGTCGGTATCATTCCTGCTTGTTTGCCGGTTTCTGATCTGGCAGCCAAACTGACCTTAGGTGACGGTACGGTAGCTTCTCTGACGTGGGCTTCGGATAGTGTAGCAGGATGGAGAGTACAATACGCTACTGCCGCTAACTTTGCGAATGCTATTGACACCACAGTTACCGATACTACCTTTATCGCACTCAGCGGATTGACGCCGGAAACGGAATATTACGCTCGTGTGAAAGCGATCTGTGAGGAGGGTGTGGAGAGCGAGTGGTGCGATGCCATCAGTTTCTTGCCGACGAACGCGCTGGCTCTGACTATCAATGATGGTACCTCCACGAGTGAGTATGTACCTGTCTACGGATATTGGACCGATCACCTCACGGTGAGCCAGTTCGTTATTCCTGCGGCTGATCTGGCAGCGCTTCAAGGAACGTACCTCAACCGATTGACCTTCTACGCAACTGAAAACAACGTATCGTGGGGTAACGCTCAATTTGAGGTATACATGGCCGGAGTGCCTTCTACCTCCATCGCGGCATTGGCCGATTGGAGCGTATTGAGTCTGGTGAAAGCAGCCGGTAGTTTGTCTATTGTGAATAATCAGATGGTGGTTCTTCTGGACGAACCGTATCTGTACGACGGAGGTAACCTGCTGATTGGCTTCCGGCAGACGACAACCGGAACTTATTCGTACAGTCACTGGTATGGTCAAACCGTTACCGATGCTTCGTACGCAGGATACGACCAGTCTGTTTCCCAACGCAACTTCCTGCCGAAGATGCGGATTGAGTATATCACGAGCGAAGGTCCTCTCTGCTCCAGACCGGCAAGCCTGAAGGTGGATGCGATCACCTCTACTTCGGCTCGGTTGAGCTATAACAAGAAAGAGGCTCCGGAGTGTGAAATCCTGATGACGTCCAAAGCGCTCAATCCGGATACGCTCACCGTGGATACCTTCGTGGTATTCCGCGATACGGTGTCGAATGATACCATTGAGTTCAACGGACTCCTGCCTCAGACACCTTATTATATATACGCCCGCGCGTTGTGCGAAGACGGACAGGCAAGTATCTGGGCTGCTACGTCGTTTACCACGGCTTGCGAGGCAGTAGATGTTCTTCCGTATGTGATGGACTTTGAGGACGAGACTGCTTCCTCGATTCCTTCGTGCTGGACGGTAGCCCGCTCCAGCGGTTCCGCTTCGGATTATCCGTATGTATATAGTTCCGGAACGTACGCACACGGTGGAACGAAGTCCTTCGCATGGGGTACTTCTTACACCTACTCCGAGCCGGCTACTACCTGGGCTTCTCTCCCGCCGATGGAAGAAGATATCAAGAACCTGGAGATGAGCTTCTGGTATCGCTCGGCTTCATCATCCTACGACTGCGATAGTATTGTGGTAGGTGTGATGTCGGATCCTTTGGATACCACTACGTTTGTGCCGGTTGACGGATTCCATCCGACCTCCACAACGTATGTTCAGGCAGAAGTGGACTTCTCTTCCTATGCAGGAAACGGAAAATATATTACGTTCAAGCGTGTAGTAATAGGTGAATATAGTTACTATAGTTCGTATTACACGCCGTTCATCATCGATGATATTGCGGTAAGCAAGTTGCCGGATTGCCGATTGGTGAAGAAGCTGGCAGCATCGCCGGTGAATGCTACATCGGCTACGGTACACTTCGTGCTGACCCCGTCACCCGAATACGACTTTGTCGTTACCACGGAGGCGATTGATCCGGATACGGTCGCCAAAGTGCCTGATTCGCTGATCATCCGATATGAGAAGATAAGCAACGACACCATCGAACTGACCGGTCTTACCCCGGCCACCGGCTATTACGTCTATGTACGCAGTATCTGCGAGGAATCGGAGGCCGACTGGGCAAGCACGCAGTTCACAACGCGTTGTCTGGCGGAAATACCGTATGTACAGAATTTCGATGATCCATCCGACGTCAAGCCGATTTATACAGGAGCCACTGTTTCTACGATTCCGTCTTGCTGGGAGGAGGGATATGAGTCAACCTCTTATCTGACGTATATCCAGAGCAATACGAACACCTCTACCTATGCGTTCTCCGGAACGTCTGCGTTGTATCTCTATTCGACTGCTACCTACGGTTCGTATATCGTATTGCCGGAGATGGATGCTGCGTTGGATACCTTGCAGTTGACCTTCAAGGCACGTGCAATGTATCAGGGTTCTTCGTCGGTAACCAACTACGCTACTTCGAGCTATGCTCACAGCATAGCGATCGGAACGATGACTGACCCGAATGACTTCTCTACCTTCGAGTTCTTGGAGACATACGTGCTCCGGGAAGTGGCAACTACTCCGTCGAGTGCGGCGGATGCATGGGAGGATGTAACGATCTATCTCCAGGCTGCAACCGGCAAGTATATCACTTTGGTTACCGCCTTCAGCAAGTCGAACAATGTATGGATCGACGATGTGGAGGTATCCAGAGCTCCGAACTGTATCGCTCCGGCTGCTATCAAGGTATCTGCCGCTACAACAACCGCAGATGTGACCTGGATCAGCAAGGCGAGTGCGTTTGAGGTAGCAGTTGGTGAAGCCGGATTTACGCTGCCTGACGAAGCTGACTCGATCTACAGTGTAGCCGATACGACGGGTCTTCATATCGAGGGTCTGGCGCAATCGACAAGCTATGATCTCTATATCCGCTCGGTATGCGACGAGAGCGAGTCTTCCGATTGGAGCCGTGTAACGACCTTCACTACCGGCACTAAGGTTCCGTTCGTGGATGATTTCGAGGATCATAACCAATGGAACTTCATCAATGGCACGTATACCAATGCCTGGGCATGGGGCTCGGCTGTATCCAATGGCGGTTCTAACGCAATGTATATCTCCAAAGACGGAGGTACTACGAACGAATACACCAGCAGCTCAGCGGCCGTTTATGCAACCAAGACATTTGACTTCGAAGAAGAGGGTGGTTATGTCTTCCAATACGACTGGCGTGCCTATGGCGAGAGCACGTTTGACTACCTGCGTGTAGCGCTTGCTCCTGCTGACACGAAACTGACGGCCGGTTCCTCTGCTGTTTCCGGTTTGAGCTCTTCTTCGCTCCCGACGGGATGGCAGGCACTGGATGGCGGTTCGAAACTGAACCTCAGCTCGACCTGGCAGACCATACAAAGCGATGAGATATCCCTCAAGGCTGGTCAGTATATGGTGGTATTCGCATGGATCAATGACGGTATCACCTTGACCAATCCTCCGGCTGCAATCGATAACTTCAGTATTGACAAGGTACAGTGTTCCGCTCCTCTGATTTCGGAGATTACGGATGTCACGGATTCTTCGGCGGTTGTACGCTGGGACACCCTGGCTCCGGCATATGAGATCGCGCTTATCCGCGGATTAGACACGGTATATCGTTCTGTAGCGGGATGCGATACGCTCCTCCTGGAGAATCTGAATTCGAGTACCTCGTATGTGATAAGAATGCGTGCTATCTGCGATGAGGAGACGACGTCGAACTGGTCAGCACCGTACGGATTCGCTACTACTTGCGCAATGCTCGTAGTGGATGAGACCGGCTGGTCGGAGAACTTTGATGCGTTGACCGAAGGTATCCCGGGTTGTTGGGATAACTCCGAGGGTACGACTACCACGGAGAGTTATAAGTGGAGCTACGCTTCTTCCGGTCATGACGGAGCATGTGTTCAGTTCAACTCCTACAGTAACTCCAGCGGAAATACCAATTATCTGGCAACGCCGGAACTGCTGTTGACCAAAGACATGCAGCTCACCTTCTGGTGGAAGAATGCAGCCGGTGGTGCAGGTGAAGTACTCATCTCTACCGACGGTGGTACTACCAAGACTTCGTTGCTCAACAATCCGACCAATGTAACGGAATGGACCGAGTACGAATTGGATCTGTCCGACTATACGGGAAGTACGGTGATCATCTACTTCAAGGGAACCAGTAACTATGGTTATGGAGATGCTTATCTGAACCTGGATGATGTATCGATCACTCCGCTGCCTGACTGCCGTGCGGTGAAGAATCTCGAGCTGTCGAATATCACCGCTGAGGGCGTTACTTTGAACTTCAGTTTTGCGGATGGTCAGTTGCATGATGCACAGGTAGCCATCAGTCGTGAGTCAGCATTCGATCCGCAAACGGCGATGGTATTGGATACGATCTCTGATTCGACCTATACCTTCCAGGTGGCGCTTCAGGATAAGGTGACCTATTATGTATACGTACGCCAGGATTGTGGTGAAGAAGAAGTTTCCGCTTGGAAATCGATATCCTTCGTAACGCCGTATGTCCTCCGTTACGATGCAGAGTTCACCTCCACGACACTGCCGGATGAGTGGTCTCGTTACAGCGGTAAGTTGAATGACGTACTGGCCGGAACGGCTGCGTTGAACACCGCTACCTACGGTTGGAGTCTGGTATCGGCGAATACCGCTATCGATGACTACCACTTCAAGGGTAATATCTATGGAACCAGCTTCGCTTACTGGGTGGTTTCTCCGCTCGTATCCTTGGCTGCTCCGGAAGATAAGGCTGTCATGCTCCACTTCGATGCGGCATATAACAAGTACAACAACGTGGATACCGATCCTGCAGTAGGTGATGATGATCGCTTCGTAGTACTCGTATCGACGGATAACGGTGCTTCCTGGCAGATCGTCAAAGAGTGGAACAACGACGGTACCGGTGATTATGTACTGAGCGAAGTGCCCAAGGAGGGTAAGACCTACCATGTGGTATTGAATGACTTTATCGGTCAAACGGTACGTGTAGCGTTCTATGGCGAGTCTACGGTATCGAATGCGGATAACGATTTCCACTTCGGTCACATCAGTATGAACTACAGCATTGAGGAGACCTATCAGTCTGTCATTTGCGACGGTAATGATTATGTAGGTGCCGATGAGGGCAATACCTTCTATATCACGCCGGAAGAGTACCATGTGGGTGACAATGTTTATAACAAGTACATTCCGGCGGTGAATAACCGGGCGGATTCGCTGATAACGCTCTACCTGACTGTCATGGGAACGGAGACCTTCGAGGATTCAGTCGTTCTCTGCGAAGGCGAACACTTCAGCCAGATCATCCACGGCGGTACCTTCGACTTTGATGCCTATGTGGGCATGCAGGATCAGGCTCGTTTCGTTACCTCGGAATACGGATGTAGAGACGTGGTTAAACTCAAAGTTACGGTCATCCCGTCGATTGAGGCACACGTATATGACTCCGTAGCACGTGGTGAAACGTATATGTGGCACGGTAAGGGATATATCTCTGCTACCACAGCTACCTTCGATACGATCTCGCTTGTCACGGGTTGCGATAGTACGGCAGTGCTTCACCTGTCGGTATATGATGCGCCGGAAGAGGCTATCCATAGCGTATATGCTCAGTCTCTGCTGATTGCGCCGAACCCGGTTAAGGCGGGTGAACCGATCCGTGTCCTCACTGATTTTGCAGCAGAGGAACTGGCAGAAGCCCGTATCGAAATCGTTTCGTCCACCGGTGCAATCGTTTATGTGCAGCAAGGTGCAGACGCTCCGTGTACCCTCCCGGGTATTCCGGTAAGCGGTATGTATATCGTACGAATCACCGTTCGGGATAAGATATACATATCTTCGCTACTCGTCCACTAATCCGGCAATCGGATGGTATAATTCAAGAAACGGTGTCAAATTGGCACCGTTTCTTGGTGTTTTTGTATAATAAAGTATACGAAAAGTATTTTTTTTTTACTTTTTTGTCAAAAAATTTGTGTTTTTGGAGAAAAAGTTGTAATTTTGCGGACTTTTTGTATTATTATGGTACAAAATCAGGTATTAGGATTATGAAAAGGAGAGCCTTTATAGTAGTGTTGTTATTGATGTGCGCGTCTATGATGCGTGCGCAGTATAACACGGTCTATACCTGTGATTTTGAGACTTCTTCGGAGAACGCCCAATGGGTGTTGAATGCCACCGCGAAATCCAATGCAGACCAATGGTTGAATAAATGGTATATCGGTGCCGCCGGAGGTTTCGGCGTAGGCACTTCGTCCTCTTCCAAGGGTTTGTATATCTCTTCCGGTACGGGTGCTGACACGCTTATTTCTTCCTATACCAGTAGTCAGAGTGCTATCGCTACCGCCAGCCGTACGCTTTCCTTAGCGGCCGGCACGTATAGCGTGGTATTTGACTGGGTGGCTAAGGGATCGAATGAAGCGGATGGTATATACGTATTCTGGATGGAGAGTGATGCCCAGTATCCTTCTTATGGTACATGGTCTACCGCTTCTTCGCTTTCGCTGCCTCCGTATGTGACGAATGCTACGCGTTACGGCGGTACGGATATCTGGCGCAGTTCGGCATTCACTTTCTCTACTGCCGGTAATGGCGGTAAACTGGTGGTGCTGTGGTTGAATACGCTCACGGCAGCGGCTGAGCCGGCAGGAAAGGTGGATAATATCAGCATTTATGCGGGTACTACTTGTCCTCCGCCGACCGGCGTGCGTTATCATGGCGATACCCAAACGATCACCTGGAACGGAAATGCCTCTTCGTACGACGTGATGCTGTATAATTTCCATACCCAGACGCTTTCTACCTATACCGGTCTGACGACCCGCTCGATGCAGATGCCGGATGTCAGCGAGGAGGGATATTACTATATCTATGTTCGTTCGGTTTGCGACGAGGGCTACAGTACTTGGGTATATACCGAGCAGTTCATCTGGCTCAAAGGCGCACGATGCATTGATCTCTTCGATCTGGGAGCCGATCGTTCCTATGCGGGTGTATGCTATGTAGGTGAGTTCGATGATTTTATCCGGAACAATCGTCAAGGTACGCTTGGTAGAGTGGACAACGGTCCCCGCGATCCGTCCAGTATGCATACCATTCATATTGACCGGAATGAGATTGATCCGAATACAACGGTGAACGGCGGTTTGCATACCGTTCCGCCGGGCGAGATCGCCTCGGTGCGCTTGGGAGCATATACCAGTTCCGGTCAGTCTGCCCGCGTCGAATATAAATATACCGTTTTGCCGGGTATGTCGGATCTGTTGGATCTGAAGTACGCGGTGGTCATGGAGTCCGGAAACCACGGTTCGTCCTTGGCAGATCCGGATATGAACCCGACCTTCACGCTCAATATTCTGGATGGCAACGGCCGAGAGTTGGACGCTTGTTCGCAGCGTTATTTCGTAGCCGGTTACGGCGATCAGCGCAACTGGCATCAGGAGCCGGATGATCCGGATATATATTGGTGCGATTGGTCCACCGTCACGGTGTCGCTTCGCCGGTATGTAGGTCAGACGATTACCTTGCGTTTGACATCCGCCCGTTGTTCGTACGATACACACCCGGCATATGCGTATTTCACGCTCAATTGCCGTGGTGGTGACTTGCAGGGTATTGCCTGTGGCGATTTCTCGACGGACCATTTTGAGGCACCGGCCGGATTTAACTACAAGTGGTATCGGGATGATGACCCGACCAAACAGACGCTGTCCACGAGTCAGCGCTTCGATATCGATCCCGATGATCCGACGGTATATGTGGTGGATGTGATTGATAAGAACGCAGCCGGTTGTTCGTACTCCTTGACGGCGAACCCGAACCCGCGTTTCCCGCAAGCGAGAGCATCGGTGATCTCCACGCAGAGCGGTTCGTGCACCAACAAAGTGACTTTCGCGCCGAACTGTCATGTGGTTCGTATCAACCGTCAGACTTTGGATTCTGTGCTGACCGACGAGCCGGTGGAGAGTATATGGTGGGATTTCGGTGACGGCAGCGCGCAGGAGATGTCGATGGACGGACAGGTATCGCATGACTATCCCGCCGAAGGCGGTGAGTTCGACGTCACTATATCGGCGGTTATCTCCGGCGGCGTGTGCACGGACTCGCATACCTTCCGGATTTCTCTGCCGGATCTGACCACGCCGGATGTGCACGAGCAGATTCATTATTGCGAGGAAGGTACCGATTGGACGGAGACTACCGATCTGATCAATCAATACGGATGTAACTATCAGAAGATAGTACACCATATGTATCATCCGACGTATGAGACGACGTACCAGGAGCGCATGTGTGAAGGCGGACGGTACTACTTCCCGGGCGACGGCAAATACTATACCACATCTGTCGATACCTCGCTGCAGCTCCACTCGCAATACGGTTGCGATAGTGTGATCAACCTCCATCTGGTGGTAGACCCGCGTCTGGATGTGGAGTATCCGTATGAGATGAAGGTTTGTTCGGAGGATGCGGCAATCGAGATTCCTTACCGTGTCGTTTCCGGTTCGATGGATAGTATCAAAGTCTATTTCTCGGAGGCGGATCAGCAGCGCGGCTTTGAGGCTTGCTACGGTTTTGCCAACGGAGAAGACGTGATCATCCCGCTGCCGGAAGGTGTTTATCCGGATCTGTATGATGTACATATCGAGTTCGGCGGCGAGCGCTGCCAGATGGACATGCAGAGCATGCAGTTGATGCTGACCTATCCGGTGGATATCTTCATGCAGACCGGCGGTTTCCTGGCGGTTCAGAACGCGGCTTATAACGGAGGATATGAGTTCGTGTCGTTCGCTTGGTTCCGCAATGGAGAGAAGATGGATGAGAATGCTTCATATATCCCGACCAACCCCACAGATATCGGCGCAACCTATGTGCTGAGCGTGGTGCGTGAGGGAGAGAAATATTCGATCGAGAGTTGTCCTCTTATTTATGACCCGCACGCGCAGGGCATCGATGACGTCTCTGCGGAGAACCAGGTTGTTTGGCCTACGATGGTTCAAGCGGGCGGTACATTATGGATGGCTCCGGGCGAAGCATGCACGATATATAATATTTTAGGTGCGGTAGTGGCTCGTTATCCGAAATCGGAAACGACTCGCTCTATCACCGCTCCGGCGCAAGCAGGAATGTATCTGGTAGTGTCGGATAATCATCAATCAACGTCAATCATTGTCCGTTAAACGTTTCATAGGGTCCGTGGCCCTCTGTGTAGGGTGTGTGTTGCTGTCTTGGACGCCGGCGACGGCGCAGGTGCGTATCGGCACGCAGCATTTCATCACCGCTTCTTTGGCGGGCGGTACGGGGCTCGGTATGTCCGGACAACAAATGCTCAAACCCGCCCTCGGCGGAGAAGGTCAGTTCGCTTTGTCGTACGAGGTGCTTCATAATGGCTTCTTCTTCAGTTTCGGTATCGGCATGGATTATCGGATGTCGCGATACAAACTGGCGGACGGGATGGTAGATGCGTTTGCTACGCAGGATCGGGACGGCCATGATATCATTTATCGGTACGTCTATTCCAATTATCGCGAGACGCAGCAGACGGTGTCGGCAACGGTGCCTGTCTGGTTTGGTTATCGAATCAAGGACAAGATCTATTTCGCGTTCGGAGCCAAGCTGGCTATGCCGGTATGGAACAACTATCGGACGAAGACGGATTTATATACGGAGGGTATCTATCCCAACCTGATTGAATACGTGTCGCGCAATGTGCCTTCGTACGGATTCTATCCTACTGCGGAATACGAGGGCAAAGGCACATACAAAGCGCCTACATTGTCCGTTTCTCCGATGGCGGAGGTGGGTGGTTTCTTCCGTATAGTGCCCGGTTTCTCCTGCCGTATAGGCGCGTACGTCGAGTATGCGATACCGGTGATGGGCAAATATGCAACAGGAGATATCGTGGATTACTCGGCAGTGGATCGCAATCCGCAGACCCAGAATATGGAGAATCTGAATCAAACAATCCGGTTTAACTCGGTAATGGATAGTCACATCAATGCCTCGGCAACGGCTCATGCAGGAGAGAACCTGTTCAAGGGCTTGAGTCAGTATTTGTCGTTTGGTATCCGTGCTACATTCCGTTTCAATGTCACGCGTACACCGTCTGTATGTATGTGTGAAAAAGATAAATAATAGAAGGTATGAAGAGAAAATTACTTCTTATTGGAACATTCTTACTGGCCTTTCTGATGGCGATGCCTATGAGCTTGGATGCTGCGCAGGCGCGTCGTAAGAATAATAAAAATGATAAGAATAAATGGGCAAAGAACAAGCTGGATTTGCATCAGATCCATAATCTGTCGATGTGGGGTGGTGTAGGTTACAGCGGATTGGTCAATAGCTATGATAATAACGGCACGAGCCGGTTTATCGGCGGTGGCGGAGGCGAACTCGGCGTGGGTTATGAATGGCATTATAAGAAATTCATGCTCTTGGTAGGCCCTGAATTTCGTATCTTCTCATCGCAGGATAATATCCCCTTCCAGGCATCGGAAAACCCGTTCTCTGTAGCGGGAACCGATCCGGCATCTATCTATGTGCTGCCGGGACAAACGAAGTTCTATGAGTTCGACAAGTTGCGTGAGACACAGGTGGTTGGCCAGATCATGCTTCCTATCATGGCGGGTGCTCAGTTCAATGATTTCAGGGTACCTTTGTATTTCTTGACGGGAATGAAAGTGGGTTATACCCTGCTTCACTCCTATACCCAGCGCGGAGATCTCACTACCTATATCCATGACCCGGTGGCCTATGACCCGTCCTGGTACGATGTTCGTGATTTGCATACCGGGCGCTATAAATCCAGCGGCAAGAACGGTATGGGAGTCGATGTGGCGATTTCTGCCGAGTTGGGCGTGAACATAGAGAACTATTTCAGCGAGGAATGGAAAGCCGACAAC
>Ga0247611_10005097_pt1 | contig 17706 bp, 23 predicted proteins | sample 177DNAGHGhighgp2_FD_192422 | JGI IMG/M metagenome (GOLD analysis project Ga0247611, IMG submission 192422) | Sheep rumen microbial communities from Palmerston North, Manawatu-Wanganui, New Zealand - 1770 DNA GHGhigh gp2 | ecosystem: Host-associated > Mammals > Digestive system > Stomach > Rumen... | reverse complement strand
TAATTAGAAAATGAAAGAGGTTCAGCTGCCGAACTTGAAGCAGTTCAGCTGCCGAACTTGAAGCAGTACAGCTGATGTACTGAAAAAAGTACAAAACAAATTGCACCAAAACTATTGACATTCTATTGTTTAAGCGTTATAATTAAGAAAAAGATGGTTAATGGTTCAGCTGCTGAACTAAAGAAATGGAGGTAAAACAATGAACATTACAAAACTTGGATACGCAACGGACAGTGCACAGTACGACAGAAAAAATAGTAAAATTGCATTGGCACACTATGACAGTTATTTAAATAGTAACAATAGGGCATTATATCAGGTTTATGAGAATTATAGCCTCAATAAGCAGTACGCTTATGAAAGGTGTGTTTCATTAATGAACGACTTGGATGGCTATGATTTGAGGATTATATCAGCAAATACAATGCAATTCACAGTCGGATTTGAATTTGAAGACGCTTCAGGCAATCCAATGTTTGCATATATTACAAGGGACTATGATAGATATTGCTACTTAAATTAAAGCATAGGGCTCAAATCCCTATGCAAGTGCCTAAATAAAACTAGACACTTGCATATAGGTTTGAACTAAAAAACACTAAAAAATGGAGGTAAAAACAATGAGAACAAGAATGGTAACAAGAACTATTAAAGTAAACTATGTAACTTCTATGGTAACAAATATTAAAACTGCATCGGTTGAGAATCATTTTACAACCATAGCGGGCGACTATGATAAAGCTACCATCGAAAAACTAGTAAAAAAGCAGTTGAACAGTGAAGAGTCAGGCATAGTATTTGCTTGTATCACAAATATTGAGAGTGAAGAGAAAATATATGGTATGCCTGAAGAGGAGTTTCTTCAGTATGCAAAAGAAATAACAAGATAACAACATAGGGATTTAATCCCTATGCAAGTACATAACTAAACTATGTGCTTGCATATAGGTTAAATCACAGTATAATCAGGAGGTAACACAATGAAAAAATGGTATCATATTTATAATCTAAACAAAGACGAAAAAAACTTAATTTGTGGCTATTGCTACATAGAACAAATACTCTTTGAAGTATCTGCTGAGGCTGATACATACAATATATCATTCTATGTAGACAAATCACAGCACTATAAATTACAAAGATATATTGATGTAATTTTTATCTAATCACCATCGAGATTATGGGGTTATCAGGGGCGACAACCACAGAACGGAAATACGGAAAAAGAACATTTGTTCGGACTTAGTTAAATACTTATCAGGAGGTAAAATTATGGCAGGCTTTTTCACCGATAGAAGAACATACTTATATGTAGAGGATTTGAACATATTTCAAGTCGATAAAGTATGCAAATACTTGAAAGCACATTCAATCGACTTTACAGTCAAACTAGAATATCAACTTGAAGATAGAAATATATACACAGTTGAAGCAGATGTGACTGGCTGTGAATACACCACAACCTTGCATCTTGAATCACTCGATATATTAGAATCATAAGGAGGTAAAATTATGTTAAATTCATTAGTCAAACTATTGCACACAAAGATTGAAGAAAATTTGCAAGTCATATGCAATGCCTATGATTGCAAAGAATGTCCATATAGAATGGAAAATTATTCGACATTTTATCTAAAAGATGGTGCAGTATATTCGTGTGGTTGTGCATATACAGTTTTGCGTTTGGTGTTTAATGCTAACGAATCAAAGGAGGTGTAAAACCTATGTACATAGCATATGACAGAGATGGATACATAATGGCTTTCAAATCACGCAAAGAATTAATACAAAATGGAATCCTAGAAGGCTATGTAATAGAAGAGTTTAAAGTATCAGGCTATAACTACCAACAGAAGAAAAATTCAGCACTATATCAGTGTGAAGCACTTCTCGACTACATCAGGGAATATTACTACTCATCTAGAACACTAATAGTCATTGTAGGCTGGATACAAAGAACAGCTAATTCATTTGGTCTAGTAAGACAACTAAATAAGGAGGAAATAAAACTATGGCACGATCAATAATCATTATACTGTCAGTAGCACTAATAGTATCCCTTGGACTTAACATAATCCAAGCAATGATATACGACAATAATATGACAGTATATCACGAAGAACTGATGGACTGGCAAGATTACGCTGAATCACTGGAAGAAATAGTAGAGGAATGGGAAGTATGGATAGAATGATATTAGACGAAATCTATTCTGTATATTGCGATAGAAGAAGAAAATTGCTCGAATGTAACACTATCGAAATACGAGAGGATTTATATGCAGAGTTATTTGAGGCAATAAACAAGGATATAGGTCATTGTAGTTTGGGTGAACCAAATAAATTATTTGGGATGGAAATAAAAGCCCTTCTTAGTGCCGATGAAGATTTACGATTTGTAATATCAGACTGAAAGGAGAAGCCAATGAAAAACAAATACAAAGTAATAACATATACACAGCTTGAACAAGCACTTCAAATTGTCATAGACCGAGTAACATCAGGCAAACCATCATACACCAAAAGAGATGTACTCACTCTAATCAACCTAATCTACAACACCCTACTAAAAGAGGCTACACGCAATGCCGAAAATGGGATGTACATTCAGGAGGTAATAGATGAACACGCTAATTGACATAGTTACAAACACTGGTATATTTCCAGTTTTAATACTCATCAGTACAGCAATAGTGATATACCTGATGATAGACGAACAGTAGTTCTCACATTGACAAAAAACTAACGCTTGCAATCAAGTACACACTATGATATAATTAAAGAGTAGACAGACCCCAATGTCTATCATTGTAAAGCCTCTATTATTCAGCAGTCATCAAACTGACTGCTGATGTGGGAGACAAGGAAGTTGCACAATACAGTGCAAACTGAGTTCAAATCTCGGTGCTCCCTTTTGTAAACACATTTCAAATTTGTCATTTATAGGAGGTAAAAAACAATGGCAAGAAAAAGAGTAGTATCAAGAACAATCTCAACAGCAATCGTAACAGCACTGGTAACAGACATACTTGAAGCAAAAGCTGGTCAGGTAACAGTTACTGTAGGTGGTGGACTCAAGGACAAGGCACTTGAAAAGGCTGTCAAGAAGCAGATTGAGGCAACAGACAATCTCAAGTTTAACTGCATACTGGAAGTCCACTATGAGGAAACACTGTATGCAATGCCTGAGGAACAGTTTATTGCTATGGCAGAAGTAGTAGAAAAATAACAAGGAGGAAGAACAATGGAAGGTTACAAAGCAAAAGTATCAACAGTATCAAAGCAGTTAACAATCGAAGAAAGAATAAAATTCAAGGACACAAGTGATGCTATAGGTATCGACCTTGCGACTCAGGACAATGAAGACCTTGTGCTCAATATTGACTACTATGGTATACTTGATGTGCACAATGACAAAGCAGATGGAGACAAGGACTATGAACAGTATGTATTTGTTACCAAGGATGGTGAAAAATATGTTACTGGTTCAAAATCTCTTTGGACAGCCTTTGAAGACATAGTAGATGAACTGGCTGATGCTGACTATGAGGGTGACTTACCACCTATCAAAATCTATCGCAAGGACTCCAAGAATTATAAAGGAAAGCAGTTCCTGACTTGCTCCCTTGCATAAGCTAAACTACAATGAGGGATGCTGTTAACAGTGTCCCTCAAATTTTATTAAAAGAGGTGATACGATGGCAAAGAGACGACAGAAACCACTGACAAAGACACAGCAATTTCACAAGCAATGGAAGAAAGAAGTAGCAAGAATAAAGAGAGCAATAAAATCATTACAACAGCGTGGGTTTACTGTGGACTATACATTTCCTGAAATGCCTGAGCACATTTCACCTAAAAAGTTAGCTGAATTGCGTAGTGAAACGACACCAGCTAAGATGTTGTCTCGATCAACTTATGTTACCAAGGACGGTGAAATAATATCAGGAAGACAAGCACAAACTGAGATGCATAAAAAGGCTGGCAGAAAAGGTGCTCTTACTAAAAAGCGTAATGAGTATGCTAGGTACAGAGAGAAGAAAGAAAAAGAAAGACTGGAGTCTGCTTGGAAAGCACAGCCTAGAGAACAGATGAGGGAGGCTTATCCTGACCGCAATATAGTAACAAAGACTGGTACTGTGCTCGCTACACTGGAAGAATCACTCAAGGAATGGGAAAGACCCACAGCAGAGATACTGGCTGGGTACAGATATAATAGAAATTTTGAGCTGACTTTGATAGCAAAGCAGAAAAGTGCCAATGCTTTATTAAATCTGTTAGAAACTAAGATAAATAATGAGGGCGAGACAAGAGTAATGTATTCACTGGAAGCTAATGCTACAGAAATCAACAGTGCACTTGAGGACTTCAATAAAGCAAGTGGTGAAGACCAAGTAAACACACATACTGTTAAACTGGCTACATTAATTAATGGTGCATCATTAACCAAGGAACAGTCAGAAGCATTTGACAAGATAGCTGAACAAATGACTGACTTTGCTAATTGATAACAGGTGTAGCTTATGAAACACAGAGAGCCTAAGTTTAAGTACCTAGTAGGGGACTTTGAGACTACAGTCTTTGAGGGTCAATCTTATACTGAGGTTTGGGCTGGTGCTTGTGTAGAATTATTCACAGAGGATGTACATATCTTTCACTCAATAGATGAGACATATGAATACCTCTTATCCCTCAAAACTAATGTATGTATTTACTTTCATAATCTTAAGTTTGATGGTGCATTTTGGTTAGACTATCTTATCACCAAGCGTGAGTATAAACAAGCGTGTGTTGAAGACCCAAATGACATTAACAAGTTTACTTGGATAGACCGCTATGATTTATCAAACAGAACCTTTACCTATTCCATCAGTGATATGGGACAATGGTATCGAATCACTATCAAGGATAAAGGGCATATTATAGAGATTAGAGACTCACTGAAGCTCTTACCTTTCAGTGTTAAGAAGATAGGCAAGAGTTTTGGTACAAAGCATAAGAAACTGGATATGGAATACAAAGGATTTAGATACGCTGGATGCAAGATAACTGACGAGGAAAAGAAATACATAGCTAATGATGTTCTAGTGGTAAAAGAAGCACTGGAAATAATGTTCAATGAGGGGCACAAGAAACTTACCATAGGTTCGTGCTGTCTTCAGGAATACAAGCACTCTCTACCAAGAGGGCTGTACAAACAAATGTTTCCTGATGTTTATGAGATACCATTAGATGAGCAATATGGCTCACCAACTGTGGGTGACTATATCAAACAATCATACCACGGAGGGTGGTGCTATGTAGCTGAGGGAAAAGAGGGCAAAGTATTTCACCAAGGAGTAACAGCAGATGTTAATTCCCTCTATCCATCTATGATGTCAAGTGAATCAGGCAACAGATACCCCATAGGAACACCAACCTTTTGGAAAGGTGACTACATCCCTGATGAAGCACTGGACAGACTGCACTATTTCTTCATAAGAGTACGAACAAAGTTCTATCTGAAAGATGGCTATTTACCATTCATACAGATAAAGAATACCCTTATGTATAAGGCAACAGAAATGCTCAAGACCTCAGACATATATAACCCTCAGACTGGTGAGTATGTTCACTACTATATTGACCTGAATGATGAGGTACAAGAAGCAGAAGTCACACTCACCCTGACACAGACAGACTGGTATCTGTTCAACAAGCACTATGACTTAGTAGACTGTGAGATACTGGATGGCTGTTGGTTTGAAACTGGTATAGGCATCTTTGATGACTACATAGAGAAGTACAAGAAAATCAAACTGACAAGCAAAGGTGCACAGCGTGAGTTAGCCAAGCTGTTCCTTAATAATCTGTATGGTAAAATGGCTAGTAATAAAGACAGCTCATTCAAGGTAGCTTTTGAAAAAGAAGACCACAGTATAGGATACTACACAGTGATACAGTACAACAAGAAGCCTGGCTACATACCAGTGGGCTCAGCTATCACCAGTTATGCTAGGAACTTCACCATAAGAACCGCACAAAAGAACTACTATGGTGCTGACAAGCGTGGGTTTATCTACGCAGACACAGACTCGATACACTGTGACCTCACACCTGAAGAACTGGTAGATGTTCCAGTGCATCCTACAAACTTCTGTCATTGGAAACTGGAATCACTGTGGGATGAGGGATATTTTGTAAGGCAAAAGACATACATAGAACACATCACTCACGAAGACCTAGAGCCAGTATCACCCTACTACAATGTCAAATGTGCTGGTATGCCTGAGAGATGCAAACAGCTATTTGTAGCTTCAATGACTGGCACACAGCCTGACCCACCACCACGCAATGAGGATGAACAAAAGTTCATCGAAGAGCAACGCAGTCTCACAGACTTTAATGTGGGGCTGAAAGTTCCATCAAAATTATTACCCAAACGCATACAAGGAGGCATCGTCCTTGTAGACTCATTTTATCAAATGAGATAATAGGAAACCCCTAGGGATTAGCGAACTAATCTTACTAGGGGTTTTCTTATATCTATAACATCTGTACTGCCTAAGCGGTGAGCATCAACCGACTAGATACAAGGGCTGTATTAATTCCAACAGTGCTTCCCCTTGTTCTCATAAACAGAGACAAATGCAGATACCTTTAATATGACAGTGCTTTAAGCACAGCTTCTTTACATCTTAAATCCTTAAACCTGAAGCAACCTTTCTCAAAATAATATCTCATTTGACTTAAGAAAAAGTCATTTCTTTTCAGCATCACATAGTTGATATTATGGTCATCAGTTGTGACTGCTATCTTACCAGTGAAACTGCTGTCAGCAGTGTTATCACAGTATATCACACCAGCTTCAGGATACTCCCTTATTGCATAATCATTACCATTGTACTTAAGTGTAACAAGGTACACAGACCTACCCTCAGGTTTCTCAATGAAAGCCTTGTTATCATTCAGGTAGACATTCTCACTGGCATATGCTACATAGCTGTTCCCAGCAAATGCACGATTAAAGGCAGAGCTTTTCTGTGCCTTGCTCGCACCCTCGTTATATCCTTGTTCCAGTACAAACCCATCACCCTTCAGGAACTTAACATTATCATTCAGTCTCTCACAAATACCCATCTCAATGTAGTAGGGGTTTATGATCGAAACTGGGTTACTAATCATATACACTGGCACATACCTAATCTGTTTGCCCTGACCTCTCGCAATGGAAGTATGTATGGAAATGAATTTCCTTACTTCCTCACTGCAATAATGATTAGTCTCAGACTGAAACTCATCAAATATCATTCTGCATATATCAGAAAGCAGATGAGAATATTTCTTCAGTTGGTCAGCTGAGTTGAGGGATATTGCATATCCACAAGACTTGTCATTAATGAACAGTTCGTGGTAAATACCTGAGGCTCTTCTCTTGCTGGTCATTTCAGTACCCTTGAAGAACAAGCTCCCTATATCCTTATAGAACTTATCAGCACAATCGTCCAGCTCATAGTTGAATCTGTAAAGCAGACCAAACTTTTCTCCCTTATCAAAGAAACGATTGACTACCAGTCTGTTGAAGTAAGTTGTCTTACCAGCAGACCTGTTTGTAGTACACATATATATCTCAGGTACATTCCCATTAATGTCCATAAGAGACAGTAATTTAGTGCCATCATAAAATTCACTCATAGCATAAAATCCTCCTAATTAATTATATCATTTTGGCATACAGATTGCAAGGGTTTTCTTGACTTTCCGAGCCTAAGGTGATATAATTAAAGAGGATAGAATAGGAGGTAGCTATGGAGAAATTCAGCATTTTAGGGTCACTTGGCATAATACTTGCATACATAGCTGACGCATTTGGTGGGTGGAGTGAAGCTATGACGACGCTTGTTATCTTTATGTCAATCGACTATGTGACTGGTCTGATCGTTGCTGGTCTGTTTAAGAAATCAAACAAGACCAAAGATGGTGGACTTGAGTCACTCGCTGGCTGGAAAGGGCTGGCAAGAAAATTCTCAACACTGTTGTTGGTTCTCATTGCCGTAAGGCTTGACCTCGCACTTGGCACATCATATATCTGTGACTGTGTCGTATATGCCTTTATGGTCAATGAAGCACTGAGCATTGTGGAGAACATCGGACTGATGGGTGTTCCTCTTCCCAAAGTCCTGACAGATGCTATAACGCTACTGAATAAGAAAGGAGAGTCCGAATGAGCTACAAGTATAAGCCTAGATTAAAAGCACCAACTAAGCTCAATAAGAATTACATCCACTGCACCAAAGGTGGTAAGAATAAGTGTATACTTATTGAAGGTGATTCTGTATTGCCTAACTGCGTAGGCTACGCTTGGGGCAGATTTATGGAGGTGCTTGGTGCACAGCCTAAGCTGTCTCTTGCAAATGCCGAGAACTGGTATGGCAACAGAGCTGATGGTTACAAGCGGGGAAATAAACCAAGGTTAGGTGCTGTTATTTGCTGGAGAAAAGGTAGAGTAGGTGACCCGTCCGATGGTGCTGGTCATGTCGCCATTGTGGAAGAGATAAGGAAAGATGGGTCTATCCTGATAAGTGAGAGCGGATACAAGAAATTCCGTTTCAGGACTAGTGTGATACCGCCTACATTCTACTTAGCTGGCTATGTGTTTCAGGGTTTCATTTATAACCCTAAAGTGCCAGCTCCCAAGAAGACTATGAAGACCCCACAGTCTGTTGCTTGGGAAGTGATTCAGGGCAAGTGGGGCAATGGACTTGAAAGAAAACAGAAATTAGAGGAAGCTGGTTATGACTATGTAGAGGTTCAGGGTATAGTCAATGAGTTGATGAAGAGTGGTAGGTAAGAGATGGGTGCTGTTGTAACTGGAAATAAAATTGAATTTACTGCTAATCCTACATTGCCATATACAAGTAATGGGGTAACTTGGACTAGTCCCAGTTCAAACCATTTTAAGGCAAGCGGTACAGCTACTGCTAATTCAATACTATATTTAATCAATCAGTATTCTATGCCATCTTGGTTGCAGTTTGATACGCAGTACAATGTCTACTTTCCAAAGACTGGTAATACTAATAATGTTATCTTTATCGTGCAACTTCAGCGTAATAGTGACCTGAGCTGGTACACAGCTTACTTTAATTACAGAGAGTCAGGTACATTCACAGTTCCTACTGAAGCACAGGGATATAGACAAATTGTTGTGTGCTTAAGGTTATCAAATGGCTACACAGCTAATGAGACAGTTTATCCGTACCTGATTAAGACTGTACCTTATACCCCTAGATTCAATGACAATGGGATGCGTGGAAGTATTTACTATTCAGGAACAACTGGTGGATACTATGCAATGCCTAACTGCACTCGCTACTGCTATGGCAGATGGTGGGAAATAATGGGGCAAGAGCCAACTGCACTTGCAAACAAAGGTAACGCTGTAAGCTGGTGGGCTGGAGTCACTGCATATGAGAAAGGTCAAACACCTAGGCTTGGTGCTATTATGTGCTTTTCAGGTGGAGGCAAACAGATGGGTCATGTTGCTATAGTTGAGCAGATTGATGCTGATGGCACTGTTTGGTCTTCTAATTCAGGATACCAATACAAGTATTTCTACACTAGAAAAGGACAAAGAAGTAACCCATCTTGGAAACCATATGGTCAATGGGATGGTAGAAAGCCTTATGTATTCCAAGGTTTCATTTACCTACCTGATGAGTATTCACCCACACCACCACCTGAGCCACCCACACCCACACCACATAAGAAACCATTATGGTTTTGGACAAGACGAAAGCCATTTTAGAGGAGGAAAATATTATGGCAGTTAAGACAAGAGAAGAACTTATAGAAGCTGTTAAGACTAAATACTCAGATGATACCAGTGATGATGCACTCATATTCATCGAAGACCTGAGTGATACTCTTAACGACTATGAGAGTAAAGTTACATCCTCAGGAGACTGGGAAAACAAGTACAAAGAACTTGCTGTTAAGTACAAGGAGAGATTCCTTGATACTGGTAAAACTGATAACAATCCCAGTGACCCAACAGACCCCGACCCTGATGAATATGTTGCTCCCACTACTTATGAAGATTTATTTAAGACCGAAGAATAGGAAATTTAAGGAGGTAAGACTATGGCTAAAAGAGTAGCTGTTAATCAGCTCAATGCTAGGACTATTGATGTAGTCAATGTAATTCGTAACAACCTTGGCTATGAGTATCAGCAGAATGTACCTGTGGTTCACAGTGAAGCTGAACTGCCCAAGGTTGGTGAAATCATTATGGGTACACCAGCAATCGCTAACCAGTTCCTCAATGCACTGGTAAACAGAATCGCACTGGTTAGAATCAAGTCAGCTCTGTTCAACAATGCTTATGCAGACCTGAAGAAAGGTTACCTTGAGTATGGTGAATCTGTAGAAGAAGTTTTCGTAGAGATGTGCAAGGCAAGAGAGTTCTCAGTTGAGAAAGCGGCTGGAAGAGAATTTAAACGCATCCCTCCTAAGGTTCGCTCAGCGTTCCACACAATGAACTGGAGAGCACAGTATCCAGTAACCGTCCAGTACGAAGACCTCAGAATGGCATTTAGAAGTGCTGAGGGTGTTCAGGATTTAGTTGCTAAGATTATGCAGTCCCTTGAGACTGGTGCTCAGTATGATGAGTTCTTACTGTTTAAGTATCTGCTTATCAAGGGATACAATAAGGGTGCTATCACTCAGGTAGTATTTGATGACAGTGTATCCATCAAAGAGGATGCTAAGGTATTCAGAGGCATCTCCAATACTCTTCTGTTCCCTAAGACTGAGTACAACCTTGAGGGTGTTCATAACTCTACACCTAGAGAAGACCAGTATATCTTTATGGACGCAATGTTCAATGCTGAGTATGATGTAGAGGTACTGGCTAGTGCTTTCAATATGGATAAGGCAACCTTTATGGGTAACCTTAAACTGATCGACGATTTCACTACATTTGATAATGAGAGATTCAGTGAGATGATTGAGGAAGCTGACAGTGTTGAGGAAGTTACTCAGGCTGAGCTTACTGCTATGCAGAATGTAAGGGCTATCCTTGTTGATAAAGAGTGGTTTCAGGTGTATGACAATCTTATCAATATGGATGAGGATAAGGTCGCCGCTGGTCAGTATTGGAACTACTTCCTGAATGTATGGAAGACTGTTTCCTTCTCACCTTTCTCCAATGCTGTTGCATTTGTTGGTACAGCTAATACCGTTACTGCTCCTGAAGACCTGACATACAAGGTTGTATCTAAGAGTGAAAACGATGATTACATCATCATTGCACTTGAAGGCACTACACCTAAGGCTAAGTTCGTACAGACAGAAGAGCTTGCAGATGCCGGTATTGCAGTACATCCTTATGGTGCAATTATCATTCCTAAGAGTGTTGACCTTGCTGTAGCGATTACTGCAACATATATGGATACAACTTATGCTGGTACTATCAATCCATCCGTTAACATTGGAGCTTCAGTTGTTTTAGAAGAACAGTGATATAATGGGAGGGACTAATCTCCCTCCCTTATTTTTAAGGAGGTAAATATGAGAAACGAATTACCTTATAGTGGGTTAGCATATGACATAGGTACATATGAACCTGATGATTTAGTTTTAGAAACAGCAGAAGGGGCTGTAGCTTCATTTGATAATGGGGCAGATGATTTACCATTGAAGTCACTTGTGGTGAATATTGAGCCTAAGCAGAGCGGAAGTGGTGACCCAAGTCCTACTAATGTAAGACCGATTAGTGGGTGGAGTGGGGTGAATGTGAACCAAACACCATACCCTCAAACAGAAAAGCACACGATAACGGGCAAGAACTTATACAATGCACCAAACGATGCATATGAAATATTAGTTCCTTGCCATATTCCAGCGAATACAAGTTTCGTTGTAAGTTGTGCGAGCGGTGATTTAGGTGTTCGATATTATGACGGAAACAAGAATCTAATAGACTACTGGTCGTCATTGAATCAAGTGACAAGCGATGGCAGAAGATACAGAGTTTTATCTTCAAATAGAGTTACAGAATATGTGGAGTTCTACGGGCCAACAGGAAGAAAAAACTTTATGGTTGAAATCGGTTCGACACCATCACCCTATGAACCTTACGGACAAGGCTATTCCATAGACTTCAAAGACTCACAAGGCAACCCCATCACAGTATATGGCGGTGAGATTGATGTGGTGAGTGGTAGTGGCAAGTCAACTATGGTTATAGTGGATTTAGGGACACTGGAGTGGTATTACAACGCCACATACGATTGCTTTTATTCAAATGCAATCGTCACTTCAAAAAAACCGCTTGTAGGTATTTGTTCAAAATATGCGTATGCTGGGCCATATTCTAGATTAACAGACATGACGTTCGGCTATATATACAATGATTCCGTGGCGGTGAAAGATTCCACTTATAATAATGACCCAGTCGCCTTTAAGACCGCAATGAACGGAGTACAACTGTGCTACGAATTAGCCACACCCACACCCATCTACTGCACACCCACCGAAATCAAATCCCTAAAAGGGTCTAACAATGTATGGTCAGACGCTGGCGATGTAAATGTGGGATACCTTCCACAAGTTGAAAAGAACACCTTCCCATACTCAGGAACAAAGTATTATGTTGGTGTCTTTGAACCGATAGAAGAGGAAGAAGCTACAACAGACACGCCTCTTAACATCACACCTATTGATGAACCTATCAACTTAACACCTATTGATGAACCAATAGACATAACACCTATCGAACCTATTGATGAACCTATAGTAATCACTGAAACAGAGGAGATTGACAATGGCTAATATTCAACCTAATTCAACAATTTTATTATTAAAGAATGTGCCACTGGATAATACATATGACCATACCATATACTTCACCAATGCTACAGACCAAGCTAATTACTTTAGTAGTCTTGCTAAGTATTCCTTTAACAACTATAGCTATGTTCGTCAGGACAGAAGACTAAAGGTACAAGCACCAGTAGGCTCTAATCTGTATGACTGTAACTATATGATGTTCAAGAATACACCATTTGAGAACAAGTGGTTCTATGCTTTTATTACCCATGTCGAGTACGATAATAATCTTACTTGGTTTGTGGATTTTGAGCTGGATGTTATGCAGACTTGGTTCTTTGATTATGAGTTGGAACAGTGTTTCGTTGAGAGGGAGCATAGTGCTACTGATGAGATAGGTGATAATCTTGTGCCTGAGAAGTTTGACCTTGGTGAGTATGTAAGTAATGGTATTGAGCACTGTACTACTGCCAGTGATGGCGAGGGTAATGATGTATCTTATCTGCGTAACTTATCCTTGGTAATTGCTTGCACATTTGACGATCAAATGAACGACTATTTCGGTGGTTACTATTGCGGTATGTATTCAGGTTTATACTATTATACACTTCCTTTACCTGACGACCAAAGCACAACTGCTGATATTGATAACTTCCTGAATACTGTGCGTACTTTCTTGCAGACAGCCAGCACTAAGCGTGAGGGAATTATCACAGCGTTTGTAACACCTACAACCTTTATCGGTGATGGACATTCTAACCCCACACCTAGGCAGTTCACTAAGATTACTACATTTAGCAGAATATTTGAGGATGGCGTGGATGGCCAAGGAAATAAGAAATATTATATTCCAAATAATAAGAAGTTGTATACTTATCCGTATAACTTCTTATACTGCACCAATTTTCAGGGACAGAGCACTGCATATATGTATGAGTATTTTGCTGACCCTACCCACGCTATATTTGAGCTGGAAGGCAACTTCACTCCTGACCCATCTGTTATCCTTGCACCTATGAGCTATAAAGGGGTGTCAGGTACTGAGCCTAATTTCGATGAGAAAATGGTACTATCAGGTTATCCTCAATTACCTTTTGCTACTGATGTGTTCTCAGCTTGGCTGGCTCAAAGTGCTGGCAGTACTTTGATTAGTGGACTTACTACTGCTTTAGTAATGTTGCTTGGTGGTGCACTTATTGCGTCAGGTGCTGGTGCTCCAGCTGGGGCTGCTATGGTGGCTGGTGGTGCTACTGCTGGTGCTGGTGCTACTGCTGGTGCTGGTCTTGGTGCTGGTTTAGCAAAGACATTGGCTATGGCATCAGGTGCTGGTGCTGTAGGTAATATTCTTGGACAAGGGTGGAGAGCCAATTATGCTCCTCCAACTTCACACAGTGGTGCTGGCTCAATCTCAATGGCTTCACAGAGGTTGCTTGATTATGGATTTATGAGAAAACATATCAGGACTGAGTTTGCAAAGATAATTGATAACTATTTCGATATGTATGGATATGCACAGCACATTAGAAAAGTACCTAATAGAGCGGTAAGACCACATTGGACATATACCAAGACAATAGGTTGCTGTGTTAAAGGCTCTGTACCAGCAGATGATATGTCATCAATTTGTGCAATATATGATAAGGGCATTACATTTTGGAAAAATGGTGACGAAGTAGGTAACTACAACTTACCAAATGCTCCTGTTCAAAACTAAGGAGGTGTGCTGATGAGCAGAAGAAAACGAAAGGATTCAGGGTTTTGGGATTCAGCGTGGAAGAATAACCAAACATACATCCAGTATTATAACAGACTTATGGAGTTAAGTATTGCGATGTTTGAATGGAAAAATCTGCCTGATACTGTAGACCCTAGATATTTGGAACTGAAGCTGTTCCTTGAAGGTCAGGCTGTATTCTACAAAGATGAGGTACTGGGGTATCTTGCACTGGGTAATGGCGGTGCTAGTGATATTAACCAGTATGGTATACCTAATAAGCGTAGAGCCATCAGTGCAAATGGCAGATTCAATGTTGCTCTTGATGAAACTAATAGTGTGTTGATTTATAACAATCTTATCAGGACTAACAGTATGCTGGATGTGAGAATGTTCGCTAGAAGACTGTATGAAATGGATAGGACTATTGATGTTAATGTCAGGGCACAGAAGACACCAGTGCTGGTTAGGGCTAAAGAGTCACAGAGACTAACACTGGAGAATGTGTATATGCAGTATGATGGGAATAAGCCAGTCATTTATGCTACCGATAACTTTGACCCTGATGCTGTGGGTGTACTTAGAACTGATGCTCCTTTTGTGGCTGATAAGATTTATCAGTTGAAGACTCAGTATTGGAATGAGGCACTGACTTACCTTGGTATCAGTAATGTGTCTATGGTTAAGAAGGAAAGGCTGGTTTCTGATGAAGTTACACGAAGCCAAGGAGGTACTGTTGCCAGTAGGTATTCTAGGCTGGAGGCTAGGCGTCAGGCTTGTAACCAAATCAATAAGCTGTTTGGGCTGAATGTTGAAGTTGACTACAGAGAAGACTTACAGCCTATGACAGAATGGTGGGAAAACGACACTAAAGGTGGTGAGGAAGATGAGTAAATATACTACAGAGGTCAGGTTCATATGTGAGTATGAAGCTGGTATGACTAAGAGCACTGGGTATATGAAAGTTAATGATATTATTGATGTGGCTTATCCTAAGGTGTTCGACTTTGACTTTCCTATCTTTGATGAGGCTTACAGACCAGTTCTGTGTAAGAAGATATTGAAGCATTTCTATACTAGAGAGATTGGTGAAGAGACTACTGGGCTGTGGAAACTCAGGCTGGATACTAGGCTCAATGAGATAATGCCATACTACAATAAGCTGTATCTTAGTGAGCTGATTGAGTTTGACCCTATGCACGATACTGATTTGCATAGAGAATATAACAAGACTGGCTTGGCTGAGAAGGATGGCAATACTCTTAATAGTGATGTTAATACTGGTAACAAGGATGAGACTATTGTAACTGACAGAGATACTACAGATAGCAGTAATGTAGAAAGTATTGATACTTTTAATGATACTAGAACTGGACAGAGTATTACTGACCAAGACGGAACTACTCACGATGAGGGCACTGAGTGGAATGTATATAGTGATACCCCTCAGGGTGCTTTGACTAGGGTTGATGAGAATGAGTATTTGACAGATGCTAGAAAGATTACTACTGATAAGGATGGCAGAAGCACTAACGATGTTGAAGTCAATACTACTGATGCCCACACTGGTACTATTAGAAATGATACTGATAGAAATGATGTAGGCACTGAGGATGTTACTGTTACAGATACTGCCAGCTATCAGGACAATAGCAATAGGACTGGGAAGTATGACGAGACTTTGAATACTACTGACGATTACTTAGAGCATTTGTATGGCAAGAGCAGTGGTGTCAGTTTCAGCAAGATGCTGGAAGAGTATAGAAAGGTTCTGTTGAATATTGATATGATGATTATTGGTGATTTGGAAGATTTGTTTATGCAGATTTGGTAGGAGGTAGAAAGTATGATTTCAAATATAACACCTTATCAGGGCGGATACAGAGGAATAGGACACTTTAGATTTTGGTGTCAGAAAGTTTTACCACTTGTATATGACGATAGCCTCAGTTATTACGAACTGCTGTGCAAAGTAGTAGACTTCTTAAATGATGTTATACAGAATGTTGATGCTTTAAATACTGAAGTAGACACACTGTACAATGTATTTGATGGGCTTAAGAAGTTTGTTGACAATTACTTTGCAAATCTTGATGTTCAGGAAGAGATTAATAACAAGCTGGATGAAATGGCTAGCAGTGGTCAGCTTGATTTGGTAATGAATAGAGCTATGTCATTTGTTAGCAGTGAATTAGGTTGGCAAGTTAAAAGAGTTGGAGACAGATACACTTGTACTATTAATAAGACTGAGACAGCTATTACTGAAGCATATCTGTTATCACCTGACCCTCCACTTAATACACCCTATTGCTGGTTCACTAATTATATAAGATGGACATTACCATTGCCTTTAAAGTCACCAGTAGTATTATCACAGCCTGACACTTATTTTGGTACTGGTATTAACAATTATATTGAGAACAAGACTACTTGGGCACATAGGTTGTTATTCTTTGCTAGAGATATACCTCCCACTGGTAACGAGGTAACTACTAACACATCTTGCTTTATTGAGGGTACAAGAGCTGATGTACCTACACAGCCAACAGTTGGTGTAGGTGATATGACAAAGAGAGAGCAAGCTGTTGCAATAGCTAAGAGCTACTATGATGCACGAGTTGCTGGTAGAAGATATGGGTACGGAGCTAACTTCATTACCTATGCAAATAGCACTAGGGTTAATAATGACCAAGGAAGTGCTATGATGGAGTGCGATACACTTGTAAGTTTAGTGATGCTTGGTATACCTTATGAGGATTCACCATTTGCTAACGATAGCCCAGCATATTCTTATAACTTTGATGACCTTGTTATTAACCCTAATAACTATACTTGGTGTTTACCTTGGGTATACAACGATATTGTACGCAGAAAGGTAACATATACTGGTGCACAGAACTGGTACTATTGGACTAACAATATGGTATTCAGTGATATATCATATGCTGAAAAAGGCGACATTGTTGTGTTCAGAAAACCTGTACCAACTGGAAGTGGCAGTATGTTCTTTGATGGCATCAGACATACTGGAATATTAGACTTCAAGGAAGTTGATGGTGTAAGAGTACCTTATATTTATCATATAACTAGTGCTGGTTATACTGGTTCACCTATGAGCTATGATAAACTTCAGGATGTAATAGACAGAGGACAGTATGATGTTGCAACAGAAGTATATTTCGC
>Ga0247611_10005095_pt1 | contig 17707 bp, 26 predicted proteins | sample 177DNAGHGhighgp2_FD_192422 | JGI IMG/M metagenome (GOLD analysis project Ga0247611, IMG submission 192422) | Sheep rumen microbial communities from Palmerston North, Manawatu-Wanganui, New Zealand - 1770 DNA GHGhigh gp2 | ecosystem: Host-associated > Mammals > Digestive system > Stomach > Rumen... | reverse complement strand
GATATGTTCATAAAGCATATCTTAATTCAAAAGGTGGAGAACGTGAGGTTGACGCATTTTATGAATATGCATATCTCCAAGATGAAAATGATATAAAAGAGAATATTGCACCGTCATTTTTAGATTATAATGAATTAATTGAAAATTCATATGAAATTTATAATAAAATTGAAAATTATAGTATTGCACATAAACAGACAATTCCAAAAGTAAAAGTAAAAAATTATCCAAAAATTAAACAAATTACAAATTCCAAATATCAAACTTTAAATAGTCTTGGTAATTCAGATGATATTTATGACAGGTATTGGGTAAATGAATGTCTTAGTAAATTAATGGAATTATGCAAACAAAAAAATCTTCATCAAGATGCTTATTGGGATAGACTTGAAGAAGAAGCAGATATTAAAAAAACTATTAGTGAAAAACTTGAAACTAATATGTTCAGTTATCCAATAACTCTTCAGCATTATGTTGATCTCTTTTGGGAATGCGGTAGTACAGTTGGTGCAGGTAGAGGATCATCTTGTTCAGGATTGAATCATTATCTTTTGGGCATAACTCAGTTAGATCCTATCCAATGGGGGTTGCCATTCTGGAGATATCTCAATCGAGACCGCGTAGAGCTTGGAGACATCGATATCGATCTTTGTCCAAGCAAAAGACCATTAATTCTTCAAAAAATAAAGGAGGAACGTGGTGAAAACTTTTCAAGCGAAATTGATGAACTCTCAAGGAAAAATCTTGGATGCACTCTTATAGCTACCTTTGGAACAGAAGGAACAAAAAGTGCTATTCTCACTGCTTGTAGAGGATATAGAGGACAAGGATCTGGATATACTAAAATTATGACTAGTTCAGATAATTTATCAGATCCAGAACTTGAAGGAAAAGAAGTTTATTTTGAAGGGATAGACGTAGATACAGCTCAGTATTTATCTTCATTAATCCCAAGTGAACGAGGTTTTCTTTGGCCTCTTAAAGATGTTGTCTATGGTAATAAAGATAAAGATAGAAAACCAATTACAACTTTTATTAATGAAATAAACAAATATCCAGGTTTGTTAGATATCGCAATGGCGATAGAAGGAATTATTAATAAGCGTTCAAGCCATGCTTCGGGTGTAATTTTATTTGATGAAGATCCATATGAATTTGGGTGTTTTATGAAAACTCCAAAAGGTGAAATTATAACTCAATGGGATCTTCATATGGATGAAGCCTGCGGTATGACAAAATATGATTTTCTTGTAACAGAAGTACAAGATAAAATTGCAGAAACAATTAGACTTCTTCAAAAATATAATAAAATTGATAGTAATTTAACATTAAGAGAGGTTTATAATAAATATCTTCATCCCGAAGTTTTACCATTAAATAAAAAAGAAATATGGGAAGCCCTACAAAAAGGTAGCGTATTAAATATTTTTCAGTTTGATTCAGATGTTGGCTCTCAGGCGGCAAAAAAAATTAAACCAAAGTCAATCCTCGAAATGTCGGATGCCAATGGGCTTATGAGATTGATGACTGCGGAAAAAGGGGCAGAGACCCCTATGGAGAAATATATTAGATTTAAAAATAACATTAATCTATGGTATATGGAAATGGATAACGCCGGTTTAACAAAAGAAGAACAAAAAGTCCTTGAGCCATATTTTAAATCATCTTATGGGGTTCCGCCTTCACAGGAACAGCTAATGAGAATGTTAATGGATGAAAAAATTTGTGGATTCTCGTTAAAAGAAGCAAACGCCGCTCGTAAAGTGGTCGGTAAAAAACAAATGGCAAAAATTCCAGAGTTGCATCAGCAAGTGCTAGATAAAGCGACAAGCGTTACTCTTGGTAAATACGTTTGGGAACGAGGTATTGGGCCGCAAATGGGTTATAGCTTTTCTATCATACATAGTCTAGCTTATAGCTTTATTGGAGTTCAGACTATATATCTTGCAACAAACTGGAATCCTATATATTGGAATACCGCATGTCTCATTGTTAATAGCGCATCTCTTGAAAATGAAGAAAATGATGACGATGATGGTAATACAAAAGATAAATCAACTGATTATTCCAAATTAGCAAAAGCTATTGGTGATATAACATCAAGAGGAATTAAAGTATCATTAATTGATATTAATAAATCTGGTTTTAGTTTTGAACCAGATGAACCAAACAATGAAATTTTGTTTGGATTAAAGGGTGTTAATAAAATTGGTGGACCAGTAATTGATCAAATTATTTGCGGTCGTCCATATACAGGAATAATTGATTTTATAAATAGATGCCCATTAAATAAAACTCAAATGGTATCTTTAATTAAATCAGGTGCTTTTGATAAAATTGATAATGAATGGGCATCAGAAGTTTGTAAAAAAAATCCAAGATATGCAATTATGGCATATTATGCATCATTAGCCTGTGAACCAAAAAAACGATTAACTTTACAGAATTTTAATGGATTATTAAAAAGTGGTTTAATACCAGAAGAATTAAATAAACAAAAACAAGTATTTGTGTTTAATAAATTCCTTAAAGATAATAAAAAAGTTGGTAAATATTATGTATTTGATGAAGGTTCATTAAATTTTTATTCACAACATTATGATTTAAATGAACTTGATGTTATTAATGGAATTACTTGTATTCTTCAAACTAAGTGGGATAAAATTTATCAAAAAGAAATGGATGAGGCTAGAAATTGGTTAAAAGAAAATCAAAATGAAGTATTAAATCAATATAATAATTTATTATTTAATGAAACATGGAATAAATATGCAACTGGAAATATTTCTGCATGGGAAATGGAAAGTTTGTGTTTTTATTATCATGAACATGAATTAGCTAATATTGATAAACATAAATATGGTATTGTTAATTTTTCAACTTTATCATATGAACCTGAAGTAGATTATTTCTTTAAAAGAGCAGGTAGAGATATTCCAATCTTTAAATTATATAAAATTGCAGGGACTATTATTAGTAAAAATAATACCAAAGCATCCATTACAATTTTAACAACAGATGGAGTTGTTAATGTAAAATTTACCAAAGAATATTATGCGATGTATAATCGTCAAATTTCTGAGGTGCAGGCAGATGGTAGTAAAAAGGTTTTGGAAAAAGGGTGGTTCTCTCGTGGAACTAAAATTATGGTAACTGGTTATAGAAGGGAAGATACTTTTGTAGTAAAAACTTATAAAGCAACTTCTACACATCAATTATACCGAATTATGAATGTTGAAGGTAGAAATATTACATTAGAGCATGAAAGGGTAAATCTAAATGGATAAAATACGAACGATTCCAGAATCAGATTTGATTATTATTAATTGGGATCTTCTTTTAGATAAAGAATATCGAGATGGAGTGTTTTGTGACTGTGGTTTTTGTATTAAATTTAAAAATAGAAAACCATATGAAACAGTTATTATAAAATGCCCTATTTGTGAAAAGGAGATTATATATGGATAAAATTAAACTTCTCGCCTTATTCGGTGAGTCCAGTGCTGGAAAAGATTCAATCCAGTGCTGGCTTGAACGAAAGCTAAAAAATATACATGGTATGGTATCATATACAACACGACCACCGCGTGATTATGAAATTGAAGGTCGTGAATATCATTTTATATCTCAAGAAGAATTTGAAAAATTAATTGTTGAAAATAAAATGCTTGAGCACACCTGTTTTAATAATTGGTATTATGGGACTTGTATTGATGAACTTCAAAAAGATAAAGTCAATGTAGGTGTATTTAATCCGCAAGGCATCCAGAGTCTTTTAACTCACTCTGATGCTATTGATATTCTTCCTGTGTGGATTCAAGCAGGAGAAAAAAAACGCTTATTAAGATCTCTTAATCGAGAGCAAAATCCTAATTGTATAGAGATTTGTCGTCGTTTTTTAGCCGATCAAAAAGATTTTTCTAATATAAATTTTAATTATGAAATATATTTAAATGATAATAATAATGAAGAATATTATGGAATATTAAATAGACCTAAAATTAAAGCATTTATTGAAGGTCTAAAGTAATTAATTTTATAAAAAGATTTTTAATATAATATGAAAACCCTAAAAATATTTTATCTAATTAGGAGGCTATATTATGATTCAAGTAATCAAAAGAGATGGCAGAAAAATGCCCTTTGATACAAAAAAAATTAAAAATGCAATTTTAAAATCTTTTAAGGCGGTAGACGGAAAAATCTCAGATTATGCTGAAACAAAAGCAGAAAATATTGCCAATTATATTGAAGGATATTGCGAAGAAGAAACAAAACCATTATCCATTGAAGAAATTCAAGATTTGGTAGAAAATGGATTAATGGCTACTAAAAGAAAAGACGTAGCTAAAGCATATATTAAATATCGTGAAATGCGAACAAGAGAAAGAAGTTGGAACAATGAAATGATGCGGGCGGCGCAAGAAAAACTTGCAGGTTCTAAAATTGATAATCAAAACGCTAATGTTGATGAACATTCATTTGGTGGTCGCCGCGGCGAGTTTGATTCAATTATTTCCAAACAATATGCTCTTGATAATTGCATGTCAAAAATGGCTAGAGAAAACCATTTAAATAATGAAATTTATATTCATGATTTAGATTCATATGCAGTTGGTATGCATAATTGTCTATCAGTGCCTTTTGATGATTTATTAGCGAAAGGATTTAATACTCGTCAAACAGATGTAAGACCAGCCAATTCAATTAATACTGCTTTTCAATTAGTAGCAGTAATTTTTCAATTGCAAAGTCTTCAGCAATTTGGAGGCGTATCAGCAACTCACTTAGATTGGACAATGGTTCCATATGTACGAAAAAGTTTTTATAAACATTTTTTAGACGGAGTAAAATATATTGGTGATCTTGCTGATACTGTTTATGAAAATATTAATTCAAAACTTTCTATTGAAAGCGAAGCATATCCAAGATGTAACACATATCAATATGCGATGGATATGACTGAAAAAGAACTTCAACAAGCAGTTGAGGGTATGTATCATAATTTAAATACATTACAATCGAGGTCAGGAAATTAAAAGTTGGTTTCCCTGGAGCGAAATCTCCAGTAAAAAATTGGGCAAAATCGGTAAACTCTAAGTTTTTAATTTAAGTAAAAAAATTTTTAATTATATTTGACAAGTGTAAAAAATTTTGGTATAATAGAAATAAGAATTAGTAAAAAGGAGCTTTTTATTATGCCAAAAAAAATTATAACAGAAGAATTAAAACAAGAAATTATTAATTATTATTTATCTAAACCAATGGGATTAAAGTAGGTTGAAAATAAATATAATTTAAGTCATCCTACAATTAGTAAAATATTAAAAGATGTTCCTAAATATACAAAAGCTAAAATAAATAATCCAAACATGAAAGAACATTTCTTTCAAAAAATTAATTGTGAAGAAAATGCTTATTTTCTTGGTTTATTAATTGCAGATGGGAATGTTTTTAAGGACAATACAGGTAGACAAGCATCTATCTCTATTACATTAGATTTAAAAGATGAATATATGCTTCAAAAATTTAAAGAAGTTTTACAAGTTGATACTTCTATTGGACATGATGGCAGAGGATGTGGACAAATCGCAATTCGTAGCAACATAATGGCAGAAGATCTTGCTAAATATGGAGTAGTTCCTCGTAAAAGTTATCATACCTATTTACCAGAAATTCCAAATCAATATATGTGGCATGTATTACGAGGAATTTTTGATGGAGATGGAAGTATTTTAGCAAAACCAAGTCCTAATAAAGATGAGCGTAATAGATTTTTACACTCTATCAGTTTTTGTGGGACACATAAATTAATGGAAGATATTTCAAATTATATTTTTGAAAATCTTGCCCTTAAACAAAAACCTACTGTATATGATTATAAAGATAGACAATTAAGCGAATTAAAAATTCAAAATATAGATGATATATATTTATTTGGAACATATATGTATAAAGGAGCAACTATTTTCTTAGATAGAAAATATAAAATATTTCTTGATTTTAAACAACATTATAATTTAGATTAAAAATAAGACAATACCGAGGTAACTAACTAGATTGCGAAAGGCTAGTTAGTACCGTAGAGCGTAGGTGGTGAATAAATATAATCCACCCAAGAGTGTCCACTCCCAAACAGATAATGCTGTGGGAGAAAATGTACGCCGACCTTATAAGAAATTATAAGAGCTAAAGGATAAAAAGCCTTTAGGATAACATTTGCAACTTCCATTTACTTCAATTAACTATGGAACCTGCACCCTTCCAGAAGGAAGAATGGTTATTAAAGCTTTACTTGAAGGCAGTATAAAAGGAAATGGTAAATTCCATAAAACATCAATTTTTCCTTGCGGAATCTTTCAAGTAATGAAAGGTGTCAACAAAGAACCAGGAACTCTAAATTATGATTTATATAGATTAGCTCTTGAATCAACAGCAAAAAGGTTATATCCAAATTATGCTAATGTTGATTGGAGCGGCAATGCTGGTTATGATATAAATGATCCGACTACTTATTTTTCAACCATGGGTTTAGTGGCTTAACTTAGCTCATGTAAAACCTTTTGAACCTCGCCCGAGGGTGTAAATATTATTTAGGAGAAAATAAAATGTTTAGTTATATTCAATATTTTCCATTAACACATAAATATGGAATGATGAAAATCACTGATAAAATTGATATAAATGATTCATTTTTTGAAATCGCCAATTTAAAAAATAACTGTATTGTTTTTATCATTGAAGATGATTGGAGATATTGTAATTTAAATGAATATACTAAAAAACTAATTAATATTTGCTAACGGTTAGGTCCTACTGGGATGAGACCGTGCTAAGATTCATTATAATATTCACATAAAGGAGAAATAAATGTGGATATATAAAATAACAAATATTCAAAACAACAAAGTTTATATTGGTCAGACAATTAGACCAATACAAGATAGATTTCATCGTCATATAAATGATGCTTTAAATAATATTTTAGACACTCATTTTGCAAGAGCTATTAGAAAATATGGAAAAGATAATTTTATTATTGAACAAATTGATTAGGCTCAAACACAAGATGAATTAAATAAAAAAGAACAATATTGGATACAATATTATAATTCAGTTCAAAATGGATATAATGAAACAGATGCTATTTCTAAATGCGGTGGTAATACTTATCAATCAAAAACTGAAAAAGAAATGGAAGTTATTAAAGAAAAAATTCGACAAACAAAATTAGGTGCTAAAAATCCTATGGCAAAAAAAATAAAAAGAATAAATATAATTACTAATGAAGTAGATATATTTGATACTATTATTTCTTGTGCCAAGGCTTGTGGGATCAAAAATGGCAAAACTTCCATATCAACAAGATTAAATGGACAAGTAAAAAGTCCTTATAAAAATACTTGGATTTTTGAATATTATAATGAATAAAGTGTATCGACTATCCCTGATGAATGTAAGGGAGTAGAGTATGAGATAGGCACATACTCGAAGCGGAAGGCTACTTAATTATTAAGTAGAAGATATAGTCAGTGCTAATGGCAACATTAGATAAACATGTGTAGGACTGCCAATGGAGCCGATATTAATGCAGAACTAGGGGTTAATCCGCAGCGTAAAGATGGTCGCGGTAATATTTGTCCCGTAACAATTATTCTTCCGACTCTTGCTATGGAAGCATTAGAAAAATCAAAAAAAGAAATGCCCTTAACTCCATCTATGGTATTAGAATATAATTTTATGACACTGCTTGATAAAAAAATTGATGAAGCTAAAGACATGCTTCTTGAAAGATTTAATTATATTTGTTCACAAGATCCAGCTTCCGCAAAATTTATGTGGGAAAATAAAACTATGATGGGATACAATGAAGAAGAGGGCATCTTTGGTGCGATGAAGCATGGAACGCTGGCAATTGGCCAAATTGCTCTCGCTGAAACACTGCAAATACTCATAGGTAAAGATCACACAACAGACGAAGGCATGAAACTTGCAAAACGCATTGAACAATTATTTAAAGACCGTTGCGCAGAATATAAACAAAAATATAAACTTAATTTTGGAGTTTATATGACTCCTGCCGAAAATTTATGTTACACTGCTATGAAGAAATTTCAAGAAAAATATGGCATAATTGAAAATGTTAGTGATAAAGATTTTTTCACCAATAGTATTCATGTGCCAGTTTGGAAAGAAATTGATCCTTTTACAAAAATTGATATTGAAAGTCAATTGACTGGATATTCAACAGCAGGGTGTATTACTTATGTTGAACTTGACAGCAGTATTTTACATAATATTGATGCGTTAGAGCAGATTGTTATTTATGCAATGGATAAAGATATCCCTTATTTTGCGTTAAACGTACCAAATGATCTTTGTTTAGATTGCGGTTATACTGGTGAAATTAATGATGAGTGTCCTATGTGTAAAGGAAAAAATATTCAACGTCTTCGCAGAGTTACAGGATATTTAACAGGAGATTATAAAACTGCATTTAATCTTGGAAAACAACAAGAAACAGAAATGCGTTTTAAACATTCTTCACTATTAAGGAGATATAAATAAAATGGATAAATATGCAGGATTAATAACAAATGATTTTGCAAATGGTGTTGGCACTTGCGTTTCTTTTTGGGCGCAAGGTTGTCCCCATCATTGTTCTGGGTGTCAAAATCCTGAAACTTGGAATTTTAATGGAGGATATGATTTACCTACAGATATACGAAGTCAAATTGTTAAAGCGATTTGTGCAAATGGAATTACTAGAAATTTTTCTATCTTAGGTGGAGAACCTTTATGTGAAGAAAATTTAGAAGAAATTGATCAAATTATAACATCTGTTAGAACAGCATATCCGCATATAAAAATTTTTGTATGGACTGGATATACATTAGAAGAGTTACAAAAAAAAGAAAATTTGCATATTGTTAGTATACTATCACAAATTGATGTATTAATTGATGGGCCTTTTATTCAAGCGGAAAGAGATATTACACTTGAATTAAGAGGAAGTAGAAATCAACGAGTATTATACCATGGAGTTGATTTCTAACAAAAATTTTAGTATAATATAATAAGGAGATTTCTAATGAATAAAACTAACACGCATAATGTTTCATTAGGAACATTGTATGATTTTAATAAACAAATAATTGTACAACAAAAGAAATTAAATAAAACACAAATTAAAAAAATAGAGCTTGAACTTGAAGAATGGTTTAACTGGCAATTAGATGCTTATGCTATGTTACTATGTAGAGAAAGACATGACTATACTATATTTCATTTATATGAAAAAGGGGGTAATATAAACCCTCCTGCAATTGCAGTAAAAGAATTGATTGAAACTTTAAACAATCGAGGAGAAATTCTTTCAATAGAAAAAACTAAAGATAAAAACTGGGAAATTTGGATAAAAATAAATAAAGAAGCCTTTGTTTATTATCTTTTTAATTGTGATGATTTTATAATTGAATGTTGAAAGGAATAGAAAAATGAAAAAAATTATTGGACTTATTCATCCTTTTGATGCTAATCAAACTTTATATGTTTATGAAGATGGAAATAGTCTTGATTTTATGAAAGTGAAAATAGAAAATATACCTGAAGCTATTTTTAAATTATCAAAAGCATATAATGTTTATGATGTGGATTTATCTGGAGCAAAATATTTTTCGAAAAAGTTAATTCAAAAAATTCAAGAAGAAGAAATGATAAAGTATAACGAAAAAAAGTTAAATATAAGAATTGTATAATTAAAAATGAGATAAAAGGAGAAAATAATATGTCAAAATATTTAGTAAGTACAATTGAAACTTATAGAGTTGATACTGAAGCCGAAGCAACAAAAGCTATCGAAGAAGCAAAAAATAATGAATCTTATGTACTTGGTAAATATACAAGTGAACATAAAGAGCGAAAATCAAAAGGCGAAGTAATCGATGAGTATTGGAAACTTTCTTTAACAAAAATATTTAATGATATTAAAGAAGCTGATACTATTGTAAATGTGGATTATGAGGTATATTAATGGCAGATATAAAAGTTAAAAAATTAAACAATTTAGCTAAACTTCCGACGAGAGGTTCTTCAGATGCAGCGGGCTATGATTTATACGCAGCAACTAATCAGCCTATTAAAATCCAACCGCATACTACAGTAAAAATTGGGACTGGTCTTTCTTTTGAATTGCCGCAAGGAACTTTCGCAGCTATTTTCCCAAGATCTGGTATTGCTACTAAACGCGGTCTCCGCCCCGCAAATTGTGTAGGGGTGTGTGATAGCGATTATCGTGGAGAATATATTGTGCCGCTTCACAATGACACAAATAAAGTGCAAACAATTGAACCTGAAGAAAGAATTGCTCAAATGATTCTTCTTCCATATATTGAAATGTCTTTTAATGAAGTTGATGAATTATCAGATACAATTCGTGGTGATGGAGGGTTCGGTTCAAGTGGAACAAAATAAGGGCTGTCCATTATTTAATTTTTGTAATTGTAAAACTGCAATATGTAAGATTTTAGAGCCAGATGATACTTGCTTTTGGTATAGATATTTTAAAAAATTAATAGAAAAAAATAAAGGGCAGATAATTTAATTATCTGCCCTCTTTTTTATTCAGTTTCAACTGGTAAATTTGTTTTAATATTTCTTCCTCCGTTCGCATATCTAGCGAAATCAACTACTGCTTTAAATTTTTTTGGATCAAAGCCTTCTACAATTTTTGCAGCAGTTTCCGTATTAGCGGGCAAATCTTCAATCAATTGACTAATTACCGCACCAACGCTCATTCTATGTGCAGAACTTGCCTCTTTAATTGCATTAAGTTGAGTAAAAAGTTCATTATATTCATCTTCATTAATTATTTGAAAAAATTGTTCATAAAAACCATTGCTTTTTAAATTATCATATAATTTAAATTCATCTTCTCTTTGTTTTTCTGTAAAAGAAATATTTGTATACATATAAACTAAATTAAGTTCAAAATAAAGATTTAATTTAAATTCATTATAAGCACCATTTTCTAAAGATTTTTGCAATGTTACCATCAACAGATCATATTTATCTTGAGCGGGTAAATATTGAAGAACTTCAACTTTTTGCCCTTTAAAATCAAAACTTCTCGTTGATGTGTTCACTTTTAATTTCATATTAGCATAAGACACTTTCATATTATTTCTCCTTTTATCTCTTTTTATACTAATCCTAGTATACAATAAAATTTTTAATTTGTCAAATCAATTTTGCGAAATACCCTAAATTATATTTCCAATGTTTTCATCTGCAATATTTTGCAATATTTCTTTAAGGCTTCTATTAATAGAACTTTCAGCTTCTTTATTTTCTTTTTTCTTTTTATTTAAATATTGTTGAATCGCATTGAAATTATTTAATTTTAAATTTACAATATCTTTAGCCATTTGGAATAACTGTTCAATACTTAATGTTGTTGCACCTTTTGATTTTACAGCTATTTCCGCCTATCCTACAGTTGTATCTCCCTATAAAGTTCCAGATAAATTTGTTACTCCTAAGACATAAGACATAAATTGTTCAATATTGTCCTAAGGGACATTTGTAGGATCAAAGTGTTCATGCAAAAGCATTGTACTATAAGCTTCATTTATACTACCAAAAGAAGAGACTAAGACTCCGTTCCATTTTTGCCCTTCATAAGGGTATAACCATAAAATATAACTTCCGCGGCCTCCTGATAATTTATAAGTAGAAAATCTATTAGCAATTTCTTGATAAGTAGATTTTAATAACTCATATTTAAAATGAGGATTATCCTATTTTATTAAATTTTCTATTTTTTGAGCATGCTATCTTAATAATCTTGCATTATTTCTATACCTAACAACAACATTTCCATATCTATCAACATCGGCTTTTAAAAAATCAGACATATCATGAATAACATAAGTTTCTGGAATCTTGGCGGCACCGCTCCAAACATATGCGGTTGTCACCAATTGGCCCAAAGCTGCATTTAAGTAATCTTGAAATTGCATTGCTAACTTATAAGTTTCTAATATCTAATCTTGAATTTGAGTGGAAAAATTTTCTCTTCTTATTTTTGCTCTTGATCTTAAATATTCATCGTATTCAGTGGTATTTTTATATTCTTGACCATTTTTTTGACAATTTGATTTAAAACTATGCCATGATTTTATAAGATGTTTCAACTCATTCTAAAAATTAGATGTTAGTTCCATCATTCGAATATATTTTTCATTAAACTACTTAGCAGTTTTTATAATTATTTGATATCCCTCTTTAACAGTTTCCGTTTCCTCAGATGTTGAAGCCTATAGAATAGTTTTTGTATTTCTATCAATTTCATTCTCATCAAATTGAATATTTACTAGCATATTTTCTCCTTAAAATAAAAAATAAGGGGTTATATATATTTTATAACCCCTATTTTTTTATCTATCAAATTTTATCGTCTGTCTCAGTTCCACCATATGTTGCGCTATCATGCGTACCATCTACAGAATCAATTACCGATTCATCAATATTGAAGCCTGTTGGATGTGGGAAAATTGTTTTCTCAACTGCAGTTACTTCAGTAGAATCATCAACAACTTGAATTGCACAAAGCACTTTCTTAGTTCTATCAAAGTAAGTATATCCAGGGAATGCGTCCATTGTAAATGTGAACGTACTAGGATCACCAGTAGCTGCCATTGAGAATGTAAAGTTGGACTGAATCTTAACATTCGGGAATGTAATATTAGCAGGTAAGTCTTTACCATCAGACTGGCGTCTAAATAAAGTATCTGCTTCAACATAGTAGTAACCAGCAAAATTACCAGCATCAATTTGCATCTCAGATACAGTGCTAGCATCTTTAATTACATAGTAATCTACCATAACGGGACCAATAAAATCTTTTGCCCCCTCCGTTGTTTCAGCTGTAACAGTGAGTTTCTTGCCCGTATCATCAACTTTCCATCCTTTTGTAATTTTACCAGTAATATCGCCATAATCATCTAAGGCCATTACATAGATAGGTGCTGTAGGACAAATTTTTTCAGAAGATTCAAGAGCATCTGCTAAATCAATTTCAACCGTGCCGCTTGTTGAACTAGTCTTTGCTGCAATAGCGGTAGATGTTTGATGGAAATGAACTTTATCAGTTGAACTTTTATCTGCTTTTAAAAGGCCTGCACCAGAAAGCATAGCGAAACTAACTGGAGATAAAAGGGCATCTTCAACAGTAAAAGTAAGAGTTTTTTCACCTTCCCAAGCAATTAAACGAGTATTACCACGGCCACCTGTCGCATATACTGTAGTAGCCGCACCCTCTAATGTAGAGGTTTTTGCAGTGTCCATATAAAATACAGGCTGTCCTTTCTGAAATTCATAAGGACCGATCTTCTGTAAGTTTTTTGCTTTAAACACTACGTTAGCAATTTCACGTACACCAAACTTCATTTGGATTTCCTCCTTATATTTTTGTACAAAATTATAAAAATGTTATATTTTTTTCATGGATGTCTTTAAACCAATCCTATGGATTTTTTAAATCTTGTGCTCCTGCAATTTTCCATCTTTCCCATTGGTCATATGAATTTTTTAAATCAAATCTAGTAAATTCATCCATTAATTGATAAATAGTATAATTCATTAAATCATTTATATTTTTTCTTTCTCCAACCGCAAGAATAGAAATATAACGACTTAAAATAGCAATTTTTTTATTTTCATTAGGCGCCAGCTTCGCCCTTTTTTCTTGCCCACTTTTAAATTTATCTGCAATCTTTTGAGCTAAATCACCACTTGGATTATACTATTTACTTTTATTCTATAAACAAAATATACTAATAAGAATTTTTTTAAAATTTTCAAAATTATTTGAATTAATTTCTTTTAATTCCCCAGTTATTTCATCTATTAACTAGATATTTTTTCGTTTTAATTTTATTTTATATGCAGGAAATAATAACGCAAGAATTGATAAAACATTTAATCGAGCCTCATGCGATTGAATATTTTTTCCTTGCATCATCATCATTATTATATTAAAATTTGATGTATTAATTAAATTAACTTTGTCCTTTTGTGTTAAATTTTCTTTATCAAATCTTAATAGTTCACATCCCGCCCAAAAGCGATCTTCTGTTATATATGCAATTTCTTTTATTTTTGGTTGATGTAAAGTTAATTGAGCCTCTGGAAAAGGAATATCATTACCTGATAATAAAAGTAATTCATCCATCATCTCTCATCTTTTATCCATTCATGTCTAGTAGGAATTACATCATCTGTTCCATGAATTGCTTCATATGAAAGAGTGTAACCAGATAAAGTCTCATCTAAAACCAATTCATTACATCCCATAAATTGAAAAGTGCCTATTCCAGAAAGTCTTGCATTATTTAAAATTCCATCTATATATCCACAAATTTTCAAAGGCCTGACTCGAAAATCTCCAAGATTCCAATAGTCAGTATGACAAATAACATCGATATAGACTACACAATCTCTAAATTTTGGATTTTTTCTATTTGTTTTAAAATCATCAAAAGAAAAAATTAAATAACTTTTTACTTCTTCATGCTCTGTCATTTTTATTTTTGGTTCTGTTTTTATATATCCTTGGTTGCATAACCAAGCTAAACTTGCATCTTTAATAGCTTTTTTATAAACATCACTTTTAGAGTTATCTAAACAATCTTTAGTATTTATAATTAATAATTTTTTTAATTCATCACTATAAGGCTGACTTTCTATAAATAATTTTTTTAAAATAATTTCTAAATCTTTTTCACATGACAAAAAAGAAGAAGTAAAATCAGTAGGCTTTAAAGCTAAATCTTTTCTCATATTATCTCCTTGTATCTCCACATAAAATTATAAAGCCACAATTTCTACATCTAATTTAGCAATAATATCTTTATTAGATCTATACTATAAAGTAAAAATACCAATTTCTCCAACTGATATATTTAATGGAATAATTTTTAAAGAGCTGTTTAAATTTAAAGGCTCTTCCCCTTTTCTTTCAATCCACCACTATCCACCTTCAGCATTATGAATTTCATAATATGCTTTACTATATTGTTGAACTGTGGTTGGTCCATCGATATATGCGGTGGTCTCATCTATAGGTTTTTCTTCACTAGTTTCAGAAGATTTTTCAGCGGCCGCCGCATCAGCAATTGAATTTTCAAAAAATTCATCTAAGAAAACTTGAATAATACCATCTCCATAATATGGGTCGACGCCTACGACTTGCCAAGTTTTCTCTTTATTGTTTCTTGGATCTAAAATTTTAATAGTTTTAAATCTTTCAAAATAATTATTTGTATTTTCATCTGCTGTAATATACATAACCAATGAATAATTTAAAGTATTCCATTCTATTCCTGCTTTTTGATTCCACTCAATAGAAGTTTCAACAGGGCCTCTAATATAAACTCTATAATTTTTATCTTTAATTTTTACCTATTGATCGCATCTACGGATTTCTGCTCTAAAATAAGCATCTTCTTCAAGATATTTTAAATAAACTAGCCAATAAGTTTCTGTTTCTTTCCATTTAAAAACATCACCAGGTTTAATTTCCGTATCTTCTTCTCCCTATGACGTTTTTCCAACTCTTTGTTTATTTAAACATATATCTTTATATGGAATAGAAAGAATTTTATTATCATAAGCAGGCTTATTCTTATCTGGATTTATTAAACACCTAAATTCTCTTTCTTCTGACAAAATTGCTGTCGCCGCTTGATAAGAATATAAAAGAGCTTTCTTTAACCCTTTTAATTTATCATTAATAAATCTTTGCTATTGATTTCCGCCTTGATATTGTAATCTTTTATTTAATAATTCTATGGACATATCTTTTTTTGCAAATCATTCATTAGTCCTAAACATTCAAAAATTGTTCTACGATAACAAGAAAAATCATTATCTTCTACTAATGAATATAATCCTTCCAATTTATTTAATAAAGGGAAAAAGATTTCTGAATAATTGTTTAACATTAATCTTTGCATCCCAACTAATTCTTCTATAATTGTCTATAACGGTTTTTGCCAGTCAACTTCTTCCTATCTAGTAGGAAGAAGTTTATATATTTGATTAATAAGATTTTGTAATCTATAAGAAATTGCTTTATCATTTATTTCAATATTATATTTTAAAATCATAAAGCCTCCTTTTACTCCTTTATTCTCGTATATAATTAACTCCAGATTCAAAAACTTGTGTTAAATCATTTTGTTCAACCCAAGAGTTATTGACTTTTTTATAAATTTTTGTAAAATTTAATTGTGTCCAAGAGTTATTTATTTTTGTATATATTTTTACCGTACTTCCGCTACTACATGAAACCACTATATTATGAGCCGCAGATATTCCAGTAATTTTATAAATATAATTTACAATTTTATTATTATTTTTATCTATTCCTTCTTCATATTCTAACGAAGAAGTTTTATCAACATTATTATCTTTTAAAGTAACTGTTGCCGATGTATCCGTGGGAACAATTACTAATCTATATGAATCTCCATCTAATTTAACAACTTGTCCATCTGGATATAATTTACAATTACTTCCACTTGAATCAATAAAATAATAATCAACATCACCAAAAACAAAAATTAAACTATGTTTTTGCTGAATATTATTTAAAATATATGTATAATCTCCACCTGCACTGGTTGCCTCAATACTAGAAACCTTCCATTGTAAAGAATCGTTATTACCATCTGAGGCATCATCTTTACCATATTTAATATCAATAAAATGTTCTCCTGATGGTACTGTATAAGTAATAGTTTGAACATTAGAACTATTTGTACACATAGGAATTTGATAATTATTTGTGCTATCAGAAGGTTCTGATCCATTGCTTGAAGCTGTTAATCCATCAGTAGCCACTTCAGTGTCTAATTTACCAAATAATCCATAATCATAGTTTGCTTCAGCATAATTAATATATGAAATTGTTACCAAACAATCACTCTATAAATTTAAGTTTAATCTTGCAACAGAGGCAGATTTAGAAACACCATTATTGGTAGACACATAATAACCAGTTGAGTTATTTAAATCAAAGCCATAAGTTGCTCCAGTAACTTTCTCAGCTACAGTATAAGTATTAGTTGGTACTCCGCCACTTAATTGATTAGTAATATCTACTCCATTATCTAAAGCAAGTGTTAATTGGGGATCTGATGGCGTTATCGTTATAGTTTCATTTGTTCCTGCTTCAACTCGAATTGTACCAGCACCTGGTGCCGTAGTCGCATTGATTGTAGAAATTGTAATTGGATAATAAGTTTTTTCAGGATCTTCCTAAGGAGGAACAAAAGCTCCAGCCTATTCAATTACAATAACATGATCAGTGGAGATATTATTTATCGGATATTCCCAATAATATTCATTTCCACTTGATGGTATATTATATTCAACCGTCCATGTAATTCCTGTTGTTAAACCACCATAATAACCAATTGTAAAACCAACCCTTGCATCTGATTTTAATTCAGCCAGGGTCCAAGAACCAGGATTAATTGTAATGAGTTGATTAGAAGTGGCAGTATAAGAAACCTATGTTCCTTTTGCTATAGTGCCATAATAAGTATTTAATTCTGCAATTTCATTGGAATAACTAGTATTTTCAAGATGGCCATATGCTTGCACAGTCATTGAAACAATAGTTGCATTATCTGGAATATCA
>Ga0247611_10005094_pt1 | contig 17714 bp, 14 predicted proteins | sample 177DNAGHGhighgp2_FD_192422 | JGI IMG/M metagenome (GOLD analysis project Ga0247611, IMG submission 192422) | Sheep rumen microbial communities from Palmerston North, Manawatu-Wanganui, New Zealand - 1770 DNA GHGhigh gp2 | ecosystem: Host-associated > Mammals > Digestive system > Stomach > Rumen... | reverse complement strand
GGTAAAGAGATTGTATACGGTGCTGTTGAGAATGTACATCTCATCTGACGCAGAACAGAGGCAGGACCAGCGGTTCTGGAAGTTTCTGTATCGATTATCTGTACTGAATGAAAAACAGTTCCATGATCCGGGAATAGGCGTCATGAGGGATCTTACTCTTGCCTCAAGGACAGAAGAGTGTTTTGTCGCTTTGCGCGATATGCTCTGGTGTCATCCTGAATACATTGCATCCTATCAAGACGACGAGCTCTTCAACATGATGATTGATAAGAATGTTGACAATGGTTTATTCCTTCAGCACCTCAGAACGACAAAGATTCTTGATCCTTTGATATGGGATTCATTTCTCCAGGTCATCCGGAGTCTCATACTGCCGTATCCGTGGGACAAAGATAAGCTGGAATAATAGAGGTGTCTTAATCGCAACATTTCTTATTCTTATTGTCTATAAAACAATGAATACTCAAAATGTTTGTTTTATCTATTGCTAGTAAATAACTGTGAAACAATAAACTATGGCTCATTTATCCCTGATTTTAAAATTAGAACAAAACTTATTTTGTTTTAATAAATTCATCATCCGATTCATATCAACTTACTTTGCGTTAGAAACAAATAACAAACGATATGTACCAGGCTTTTTACTCCAGCTACAACACGTCTACCTACGGGAGATTCCAGGTGACCAGGCGTTCAACCTTTAACTCATACGCGAAAATGAAGGTTTACTATTTGATGGACTACCTCCCTACAAGGTATGATGCGTCTCCGGAACAGGCCAGGAACCGCAGGGCTATCTATGACTTCAAGGATGGCAGCTGCCCGTCTTCTATTGTGGACGGTTTCGCAAGCGGGATCAGGAGGCTTGGCGATTATAATACCGTGGTTTGCTTTATTCCGGCATCCACTCAATTCAAGACCCAAAGACGATATGCGAATCTTGCAAGTCGCCTTTCCTCATTGACGGGAAAGCGATGCTCGTACACTGCAATCTCGAAGTCCGAGGATAGTGAAGCTGGCCATATCGCAGGAAAGAGCGACAATCCTGCCGCCGAGTTCCAGTTTGATTCTTCGTTTTTCTCTGGGAAGAAGGTTATTCTTATCGATGACGTGATGACCCGTGGAAGGACTCTTGAGGGGACTGCCCGTCGTCTAAAGGAGCTTGGCGCGTCAGAAGTTGTTGGCCTTGTTGCGGGCATTACCATCAATCCGGATTGGACTGGTACGGACACAAGAAATGTGGAGCGTTTGTTATGATATTCCTTCTGTAATAGCGACTTTTTTCTTAAATTTGTAAAGATAATTAAGGTGATGACAATCTCGCACGAGTTCATCCTTACCCTGCAGAAGCTGAGAGGGTTTGGCCCCAAAAAAATCGAAACGATTGCTCAGGCAATCTCCGAGTCACAGTTCAAGGCAATGAGTCTTGAAGATCTTTATGATGTGCTCGTCGATCTGCATAAGGCCGGGAGACTGAAAGGCATCTCTTCATTGCCCGATTTCGAAGATCTAGCCGATGCCAATCGGATGGCCTGCTATGTTATCCGGAGGTCTGAAGACATGGGGATAAGGATGGTCTCTCGCTATGATTCAGATTTCCCTAAGAATCTTCTTAATACCGTCAATGAGAAAGGGAAGCTCGATGTCCCGATCTTGCTGTATTACAAGGGGGATCTATCTATCACTGCAAGACCTGCTATTGCTATTATCGGAACACGGGAGCCTTCCCCTCAGGGGAGGGTTGCTGGTGAGAAATTCGGCGAATTCTTTGCCTCACATGGTTTCAATATCGTAAGTGGCCTTGCTGTCGGGTGTGACACGGCAGGGCATCGAGGCGCATTGAAGTCGGCGGAAGGTGCTACTACTGCATTCCTTGCCCATGGTCTCGACACCGTTTATCCGCCGGAGAACAAGTCGCTTGCTGAGGAGATTGTCGCGAAAGGTGGTCTTCTTATGTCAGAATATCCGATCGGAGAGCATGTGAACAGGAATTACTTGGTGAATAGAGACCGCCTTCAGGCCGCATTGGCTGATGCGACCCTGGTCATTCAGACCGGCGTCAAAGGCGGTACGATGCACGCTGTCAATGCCACGCTTGCCGCTTGTAAAACAGTATATGCAGTGGAGTACAAGGTTTTTATTCCAGATGATCGGGATGCCGGTAACAAATGGCTCATTTCTGGAAGGAAAGCCCTTGCGTTGCGTTCCGAGAATCAGGAAACAGTACTGAACAGTATCCTTAAATCTAAAGCCCCCGCCGAAGAACCCTCCGACAGCGCTGGGGTTAAAGATGATCTGCCTCACGATCCCAGCTATCCTCAAGGTACCCTTTTTAACAACTGAGCATTGCTATGAAGGGTATTATATTTGACCTGGATCTCACCCTGGTCGATTCGACCATTGCTGAAGAGGCCAGAAGCCGTCGCGACTGGCAACGAGTATATTCACTTATACCACAATTCAAGCTTTACCCGGGGATGGAAGATGTGTTTCGGCGCATTCGCATGAACCGGCATAGACTTGTTGTGGCTATTGTAAGTACTGCGCCTTCCGCCTATGTCGGTCGAGTTGTGAACTATTTCAACATACCGGTTGATACGATTATCGGCTATCATGATGCGGCAAGAAAACCATCTCCTGCAGGGATGATTATGGCCATGCAGAAGATGGGCACTACGCCAGGTGATACAATCAGTTATGGCGATAGGGCTATTGATATCCAGGCCTCCAATGCGGCAGGGATAAAAAGTGTTGCATGTATGTGGGGAAGCAAGGAACAATCGCTGCTATTGTCATCGCATCCAAGCCTGATCATATATTCACCTAGCGAGATTTCGCTTGATTTCCTTAGATAATTGTCTATGCTTTTGCTCGATACTCAACAAGTTATTCAAGCTGATGCTACTGGCATCTTTTTGCTTGCTTTGATTGCAGCCCCTTTCGTTATCCCTGCGATCGTAAAGAAAGCCAAAATATCTGAAGCCGAGGATATCAAGAATAGTAATCCAGACGGCTTCAGGAAAGTGATGGGATACCATTCTTCGTACATCGACTACCAAGACGCTAAAAAAATAGTTGAAAAAAGGTATCTGATAGTTTCTGCTCAAAAGGAATATGAAGAAGAGCAGAGAAAAGCGGCCGCAGAAAGAGAATTGCGAAATAAGGTCAGTGAACTTCGACGTTCGTGCCCTTATGCTACAAATGGAAAGTCAGATAGCTATATTGTTAGCAACGAATACTCAATCCGTCAAGAAGAGAAACGTCATGCCGAGCGGGAGTCTCGAGCGAAGAAAATTCTTCAGGATTATCCTTTGGGTGCCAAAGAGATTTGCGGCTACATCTCTTCATGGGGTATGTCTGACGAGAATATCAGCAAACTTATCAACAACGAGTCTACTATTCGCGATAAGCAAAAGGAGTGCGAGGCAAATGAAGCAGAGCTGAAATTACTTACTCCTCAGTTTAATACTTTGAAAACAAAGTATCCACTGGGTGTATCAGCCGTTTGTTTTGAAAAGAAATGGTCAACATCAAATGCTGAGCACGTGAGACTACTTTTGTCTATGCCTGGTTTGATTGCTGAAAAACAAGAGCAAAGAGAGGAACTTCTCCTGAAAAATGAAGCTAGGCTAGACACGATTACGAAAAAAGCAAAGGAACTAAACTCGAACGGAGATAAGGCGCGAGCCAAGCTCTATGTCTCTCAAAACTATGGTGAAAAAGTGGCGAACAGAGTGCTGGAAATTATTGAGGCTGAAGAAGAGTTTAAAGATATATCCAAGCACCTTGATACTGTCGCAAAGAATCAAAATACGTTTGCTCAAGAAACAAGAAACATCATCCCTACCGTGTTTGAAGGATGGGGATGGTATAAATATAGTTTCGGGATGCAATATGTTGATGACTCCATGAGAGAGAAGTCAAATACAATGACTGTATGGCAAACCTTCTGCGAGTCATGCTGCTTCGACGACACTATATCATATGAGTATTATCCCAGTTATAAGAAAAACCGTATCTTCAAATCGCAACTTGAAGGGACCTATCGATATAATGAGAAGAATTGGGATATAGTGATGTCTTTCATTACGAAAATGAAAGACAAATACGGCGAAGAGGTCTTTGTGGTTTTGGCAAACACAGATCATCTGGACGAACATGCTTATGACAACAACTTCAACTATTTCGTAGAGCAGTTAAAGAAAGCCGGTGTCAGGTACGGGGAGACCATGTTAACAGACAAGGCAGAGTCTCAGAATAGAAAGTACATTGTAGTCGACATTATTACTGAGAATGCGAATCTGAAACAATACTGTGAGTCTCTATTCCATTACCGCCATATCATGCAGGTTCGAAGCAATCAGGGAATGACAGGTGTGGTGTTCATCACAATGCTAAAGTGTTTTGACGGCTCGGAAGTCGAGGAACTTAACAAGAAGAAAATAAAAGAACGTGAGGATGCCATCAGAAAAGCAAAAGAGGAGGAGGAGCGGCGAATAAAAGAACAGAATGATATCTCAGAGGCAAAGAGTATTGCCTCTTCCTATCCTATCGGATTTAAACGGTATTTCCCTAATGCGTCTTTGTACTCAATAGACGCATCACAAGCCAGTTCAATCGTTAATAGGAAATCGGCCATACGAGATTATGAGGATACCCTGTCGCGATTGCGGAGTAGCGTGTCGAATTGGGAGACAGTAAGAGGAGTTCCCCATTATTTCTTCTATTATTATTATCCGACACGCTTCACCAGTGTATCGGCAGATTCTCAAGAAGCCAGAAGGTTGGTATATAACTTTAAGGATGGCATCGCACATAGTAGGGTTAAAGATTTGGTAGTAAGCAAACTTCGAAGCACATTCTCTTCTAACGATACTTCTAAATTGTGCTTTGCATGTATTCCTGCATCCACACGTTCTGTTAACCAATCGCGATACGAGGATTTCTCACGGGAGGTAAGTCAGGCTCTTGGGATGGCAGATGCTTTTAATTACATAACAATAACCAGGGAGAAGACGCCTTCACATTTGGGAGGAACAGATAGTGCGGAGTACTCGTATGACAGATCTTTCTTTAATGGGAAAATGGTTGTCTTGTTTGATGATATCGTGACTAGAGGTGACTCTGTGGCCTCGATGAAACATGAACTCGAAGCTCTTGGCGCTGTTGTCATCTGTGCTATTTCGATTGGGAGGACCTATAGTGATTGGAACGGTAATGTGCCAAAGCCACACCCCTATACTGGACGTATTTAACGACAATGATGTATTCTCTGCAAACCAAGTTCTCTTAGTGAAGCTGGAAAAAAACATATGTATAGCACGATAGTTGACTCTAATTGAACGATGTCATTCATCATTTATCTCAAAAACTCAAAGTAAAAAAGCATCATTATGATATTCGGATTGTTCTTTATCAGTAGCTTTCAAGACGCAAAAGCCGCGTTTGCAGCATTTGAAGAAAGAGGATTGTTGGGCAAGCGTTTTACTTCAAAGTTGTCAAAAATTGATCCAGTTGGCCAACTGTCAGAATGGCTTGTTCTGGTGAGACTATTAAGCACCCTGGAACACGAGGGACCAGGAGATCTGACCGTCAAGGCGAACCGTAAACTGGCTCATACTATGATTTTTGATTATGAGGAATTCTGTGTTAATAAGGATGACTCTGGGTATGAGATCAGTACTAGTGCCGAATTTGACAGGATGGCGGATGGTATTTTGGGCATACAAAAGGTACCAATGGCATGGGCGTTATATGAAGATGCTAATGACGCATTTTGGCAGATGGTTACGGAATATAGGATGAATGTGCCCGAAGAAGAGTTTGAGAAAGAGATCAGGGGTATCTATAATGAGAATTGCTCAAAGTATTTGGACCCGAGAATACTATGTAAAGGGACATGGATGGCTATCTATGACAACAAAGCACCATGGCCTTTTGGCGAATTGGATCCTGATGAAGAATACCCCTCTTTCACCTTTACCTTTTACGAAGATAATCGCGTTTGTCTTTCTGGATGGGTGTTGGGCGCACTTCAAGTTTCAAATGCGAGACTAAATCGAACCACTGGAGAGATCGTTTTCAAGGACATGGTCCTTGGCCGCATTTCGAAACTTGAGAAGAATGAAGAGGGGAGAGACGAGCTAACCGTCGAGATGTTCTATGTACGTGATACTGATTGCCCGGAGGAATACTTTACACATGGAAAAGAAACTCCCCTCGAGTATTTCAAGAGAGCAGATGAAGAAAGGTATAGCGAGTTCTTATGTAGAAGGATCAGCGGGCAATAATGTGCTTTTACCAACTGGATTTGGTTTGTCCCAAGGATATTATTCCTATTACTCTCGCGCCGGCCTCTTCCAACTTACGTTTGGTTGAGTATACCGTTCCGCCACTTGTTACCAGGTCATCAAAAAGGACAACATATCTACCCGAAAAGAATGAACGTTCAGCCTCGAACTCAACGCAACCGCTACCGCCACGATGTTTGGGTACAGCGATCCCTGTAAGATTGATATGATCAAATCCATTGTCGATGCCAGTTTTATTGCACACCTCCTCGGAGAAAAAGCGGAATCTGTTAGCGTTGCTAATATTATTTGATGCCGGGGAACAAACAAGGACCAGTTTATTCGCGTATCGTTTCAATCCAGAGCTGTTAATAAACTCAGACACCATCTCAATTGCTTTGGATTGGTAATAATCTTTCCCATCCTTGAATCCCCAGACAAAAGAACGATTGGAAATCTGTTCTTTGCTCAATTCGGAATCATGATATTTGTTGCTCGGATAGTATTCGAAGAAAAACTTATGTGGTAAACCGGAAACGTTCTTTGTAACGCCAAAAAGACTAAAACGGCCGTAAAAAAGTTGTTCTATCTCTTTCCAAGAAGATTCTTGAGATAGAATTGTTTGAGCTGAAGCATAATCTAATGAAGATGACGATGTGTAGCCTTTTTCTTTGGCAACATTTGGATAGGACGAGATTATACTACGCGCCCTGTTAATGATTGCGGCTTCATGTTGTCTCCTTGCCTCTTCTCTTTTTCTATCATCTTCGGCTCTTTGAATCTGGCGAATCTCACCGAGAGAGTCGAGAATGAAACCATATCGAAGAACGAATGAATCCTCGGATAATCCATGATGAGAACAAAAGCGTTCGAATCCGTATGGGTTATCGCGTCTGATCTCTTGTATCTTGCGCCTCTTGGTGTCCTCCTCATCTTTTCTTCGAGAGGATTCAATCTCATTAATCTGAGTTCCATTTACCACCTTTATTACCGAAACAATAGATGATAGCAGATAGCCATCAGCTAATTCTGATAGTTTTCTCATAGCCAATTCCGAAGAATTAAGCATTTCGACAAAAATATATGGTATATGATCTGGATGGTTAAGCCGGAATAAATCCGATGTTGTTACCTGAACATCACTGCCCGGGTATTTCTTAATCTTGAAAAGGGCATCTAGCAGTATGCTGGGAGCTTTTTTTATGGAACCGGTTTCAAGAACGCCTTCAACCATTTCATCAAGAACAACACATACTGGCTTAAAGATGCCCAAGTAGGAATCAATCATGGGTATCAACACTTCCTTCAGAATACCGAGAAGGCTAGCACTTGTCATCGAATTAAGACTCTCAGCATCTAAAATCTCTTTACAGTGCGGATATTTAATGTATGCATTCGGCTCCAAAGATCCATCCAATGCCTTGTCATACAACAACTGGTGCGATGCAAATACCATCGAACATGAACTAAAACGAGGCTGCCGATCGTAAGACTCAACGTTGCATCGAATACTCAATTGCTCGAACGACCACGATGTCTTTCCGGGCAACTTCGTCATTATGGCCTTTGAAAGGTCGCCCTGGTTCTCTGGATACTTGACATACTTACTCTGAACTTCGAGTTTCTGAATATCCCGCTCATAGCTCCCATACTCACTGTGAGGTACTTGGGGATGTGTTTTTTCAAACTGGGCTACACCATTCGGACAGTCTCTCTTTAAGCGGCGATAAACTTCCTCTTGTTTGGAGATATAATCATTTAATGGTGTTGGATCCTTTGCCAACTCTTCATATGCAGAGATAGGGACATACTCTGTCCCATATTTGTGACTGAAGAATGCCTTATAATATTTAGCACCATATGGATTCAGTATAATATTCTTTTCGAATATGTACCATAGATGCTCTCTTTTGACCATGGTATCAATCTCTTTTTCCTTCGCTTCAAACTGCGATATCAGAGGATAGAGAACAGTAACACCTTTATTTTCCTTGAAGGTTACAGATACACTACTGCCCGTGATTGATAATCCATGCATTAAGGCTTGGTATTTGTTTAAAACACCGCCATACTGATTGATAATACCAGATAACCGGACAGATGTGATACCTGGAATATTCGAGCCAAAACTCTGAAATCTTGGGTATCCATCAAGCTCCTTGTTAATTAATGATTCGAAATGCGAGTCATAAAATATCGCCGTTGATTTCGCAGATGGAGTGACCGAGGTCAATGATGACGTCCGTCTCTTAGATGAGGAGAATGAAACAAAAGTGGTCTGTCCTGGCATAATGACGTACTTGTCAGCAGGGACTGTATATAAAGAGGACTCTGAGATTCCATTCTTTTTACAGTAAAACAGATATGCTCTCGGAAACTTCTGCGCCATTGCAATGATCTCCTGTTTGTGATCCTCTTGCACAAAATCCTTATCGATATCTTTTACCTCATTCTCGTACTCAACTAAGATCTTCTTCTTGTTATAATCAATATTCCTGGAAAATGGCTCATTCCCGAGATACGAGTTATATGCACCAATGGGGCTCGGTGATTTCATCGCAACCTTATAGAAAAACTCTGCTCCTCGATAATAGTTGTCATACAAGTTGTTGAACTTGTATACTATGTCAGAATTAAATGCTTCTTGAATTGATGAAAACAACCCCATAATCAGAATGTTATTGTGTGTAACTACATTGATTCTTTATTTGACTAAATCATCAATGCCCTCGGCGATTGAATGACACTTCTGGTAGATTCTTTTCAGAAAGGATTCCGGACATGTATGCTCTTCAAGATTCCACTCGAAAAACCACGTAAAGCACCTCTTTGTAGTATCTTCTAGATCATCACGAAGCTGATTCAGAGGAAGGAAGACCTCGTTGAGTGCTTCGTATGGTTGTCTTCGATAGGAGGGAGGACCAATATAAAACCCGTTAGTATGAATTATAATGCTGTTTCCAGAACACTCGAGTCTTACGTGGTAGTCTTGGACATAGTTGCCAGGTAGATCTGTTACCGTTTTAACTGTGTACGGATAACCCGACCTGTCGGTTCTATAATCATTCTTCTTTACATATTCCTCAACCGTCTTAAGGATTCTAATAAGTCGAATCCACTCGACAAGCAATGGCGCTTTAACCGGCAGATTAGTTAAATCACCCACCTGCCCCCAGTCCGCGGCACTCCATTCTTTGTTATTCCATTTTAAGCTATTGAGTTCAGACATCATTGAATCCATGGAGGAGTACGGAAATATATCGATTTCTGACAGTTCAATCATGGTCGATTCAGTTTACTAGAGTTTATATTTAGGAGAGGACTTCATTATGCTGTCGTAGCGATGTAATTCTTTAAAGTATGCATCCTCTCGTTCAAATTTAGATAACATGTCCATCTTATAGGTTTCTTCTCGTACAATTCGTATACCTATGTTATCGTTATCTTTGTCGTATTGAATATAGTCGCCGGAAGGAAGTTTATAGAAATCGTTGGTAACTTCATAACTCTTTGTCCTTGCCTGGGGATCTTTACGGCACTCATTCCAGAACTCTTCAAATGAATCATAGACTCTCCCGTGTATCTCCCATAGCTCCCTATCGCGGCCGACATTATCGAACTTACCTGACACATACGTTGACATGAAGTCCGCGTTCAAAACTTTGTCGTTCTCGGCATCCTCATTTCCTTCGAACATGATGAAACAAGAAGTAATGACTTCCTCATAGTAGTCCCAAATATGGTGTAGGTAAACTGCTCTATTCATCGGTGTGCTCCAGCATCTGAAGATATATATCCATGGAAGAATGTGCCGCATCTTCCCTTTGTAATACAAATCATATCCTTGCATGGTTCTCAACTGCTCAAGTTCTTGAGCGGATAGGCCAATTCCACTAACAAGAGTTTCGAGTGTAAACTCATTATTCGAAGGCTTGTTGGGGCCCTCTATAATTGGAGCAAAATGTATTGGGCTCATACTCCTATGTATGTTGATCAATATATTTACAAAGTTATCGTTTTTTTCGGTTAAATAGGGGTATTATGCAGTGCAGATGAAGGTTAGCGGCATTTAGGGTTCCATTTTTATCATTAATATGATGTTTTCGCGAACCAAAACTTCGTTTTGAATACGTATCTTTGTGACAGTAAAAATATAGTTATGCCCGTTAGTAAAGACGCAATGGCGAGATACCGGATTATCGACCGTCTTCTTGCCGACCCCAATAGGGATTATACGACAAAACAGATATTCGAGCAGGTCAATTGGTCTTGTCCGAATGTCTCCCTGAGGATGGTCCAGAAGGACATCAAGACCTTGGAGGAAGATTTTGGGAAGGAACTTGTCCGCAACGCCGGGAGGCGGGGAAGCGTTCGCTACGCGGACCAGTCCCAGCCGCTTTTCTATCAGGAACTAACCAGCGACGAGGAAGAGGTGCTGCGTGAGGTGCTCAGGAGTTTGGGACAGTTTGACGGACTTGACAATTTTACATGGTTGGAATTGCTGAAGAAGAAATTGGACATGGGTACCGTGCGTGGCCAACAGCCCCTGATCTCCTTCAGCAAAAACGAAGGCCTGCAAATCCCCGACACGCTGCTAGGCCGGTTATTTTCTGCTATCTCCCGGAAATCAGTCATCAGGATTACATATACTGTTTTTGGCAAACAGCCCAAAGAGTATACTGTATATCCATATCAGCTCAAGCAATTCAATGACCGCTGGTTCCTTCTCTGCACTCCGGTTGCAGATGAATTCTATCCTTATGATCCGGAGTTCATAGCGACTTTCCCACTTGACAGGATTGCATCAGATTTCGAGTATGTGGAAGATATCCCATACAAGGAGACAACTGTTGACTTAAAGGATAGGTTCGACGAAATCATCGGAGTAACGTTAAGGAAAGATGTTCCCATCGAGGAGATCTATTTCGCAGTTCACAAGGATTCCCTCCCGTATATTCAGACCAAGTTTATCCATACCTCCCAAGTACAGTTGGAAGGGGAGTGGGAGGAGGCTTTCCGTTATAGGTATCCGCTTCTTACAGAATGGACGTTCTTCTCCATTGAATGTCGGCCAAATACTGAACTCTATGCAAGGTTCGCCTCGTATGGAAAGAACATTATGCTTATAGAACCGGTTCATATGCGAAGACATCTCGAGGAGTTGCTAAGATCTGCAGCCGACAATTATTCACTCCTTCCTCAATGATTCACTTTATGAAAACGCTTCTCCGATTGTCCATTGTGCTTACCCTGGCCGCTTCCTTGTTTCCCTTCCAAGGTTGTAAACTTCATAAGAAAGTCTCCGGGGAAGCATCGAACATATCCGATGCCTACTACGAGCAAATAAACGAGGGGGCAGACATAGATTGGGACGAGATAATCCCGTTATTCCATCATTGGCGGGAGATATCCCCTTCGGACTTTTTCTTCGATATCCCATCAAAGGAAATGATTGATAGATGGAAGGCAATATGCGAGGATAGAAATCAACTGGAATCAGAATCAAGAAGGTACGTACAAGGATACTACGCCAATATGAATCAGTTCATGACCGTGAAGGACTTTTATGAGTTGTGGTACCGTGATGAATCATATTTGCTGGATGACGATCTTACGACCTGGAGGCTGATGCAATACGATTCTCTTTCTTTCATACAACCAGACTCGGAATTTGACAAGTTTTATACACTCAAGAATGCGATTCAAGGACTCCTTCTTTATGAGCCACAGAGTCAATGGGACATGAACTTCCATGCGGGACTCGAGTGTGACTTTCAGGAATACTACGATCGTGTCTTGTATCGAGAAGCTGTTCGACATTCGGACGGCAAACTTGCGAGCGCGCTGAAGAAAGAGCAGGAATCATGGCTTTGCTACCATTCCGCGTTGGACTCTGCTTTTCGCGTTATCGACGGAGACCCTAACGGGATGGTCGGATCAGCATGGCCTATGGCAATCAGCGGTATAGCTTATGATGATGCAGTAATGCGGGCTTTCTCCTTAGAAAGCTTTTACTTCGCACTTACAGATAGCCTTGACTATAAAGTCTCCCATAAAAAGAGCTTGATCGGACAATATGATATAGAGAGACATGCACAGATTTCGAATGTCATGGTGCTTAATGAATACCGCAAATTTATGGAGTACTTCAAGGATGAAACCTTCTTCGACCCTGAATTCAGTTATCCAGCTGCGGATTTGAGGAAGGCTCTAGAGATTGAAATGAAGGCCTGGCAAGGTTGGATGGCAACGCGAGTGTACGTATCTTCTTGTCTTTCCGGACTGTGTAAGGAGTGCTATGATAATTCGACAAACGAGGTACGTCGGCACAAGTTAATAATGTTGAAGAATCGCTATCAAGGCTTTGGCATAACCAGCCAATTCATCCTAGATTGCCTTCTCTCTTATAGTTGTCAAGACGCAGAAATAGAGTCCTTTAGCTTTGAGAAAAACTATAAGACCAATTAAATCCTATTGTTCTGATAATTGTCTTTATAATCCTGGGAATGACGTAACAAATCGAGTAACCTCCAACAAGAAATAGACCGCATTTCAAGATTATACAAACCGACAATCTCCCGCGAAATTATGCTTCGCGGGAGATTCTTTATTATGAAAAGTTACTATGAGGATAAAACGGTCCGATATGGATGCCGGGAATCGATTATTCTTTAGGTCTATTAATAGATTGAACGACGAAAATTGGCTTCGCGTTGATTCTATACTTTTGTGATGGAAATAAATGTCACAACAATAATGTACACGAACAGACGCGATACCGGTCACGAAAAGAATTGTTTAATTCCGAGGAGCCTCCCTCTCGGGAGATGAAGCTAGAGCTATACTATAACCAATAATCTTTCACGCACAATGAAGAAATACTTCGCTATCCTGTTGGCTATTATGCTGACACTGATCTGTGGCCAGGCCTATGCCCAGAAGAACAAATCCGGCAACAATTACAACCTCCAGAAAGCCTATGAGGTCCTCAATGAAGAGAAGGACGAGGTAAAAGGACTCGATCTGGTAAATAAACAACTACAGGAGACGCCAGACAATGTCGATGCATTGCTTCTCCGGGTCCGCTTGCTCCGACGTAAAGGAGATTACGGACAGGCCCTCCAAGACATCAATCATGCCCTTATGGTAAACAAGCCTAAGAGGACAGAGGTCGCAACATCCACCTTGCTTTGGTGGAAAGGCTACATCTATCAAGACATGCACGACATAGACAATGGTGTCTCTTTCTTCCGACAGGCTTATGACCTCGCCCGGAAGGATAACAAGGATAATCTCCAAAGCATTGCATTCGACTATGCTCAGATGCTGTATTACCAGAAGAATCTCTCAGAAGCTGATGCTATCTACAAGAAGATGATAGCAGAAAACGAGGCTGATCAGGGTGCTATGGTGGGCCTAGCGCGGAATATGATTGAGCGTGGAGAATACAAAGAGGCTCTGGAGACTCTTGAAAAATGCCAGAAGTTTGATGCCGATTATTCCGAAGTGTATCGCTTCAAGACGCAGGCTTATGACAAGCTTGGTGAAACCAACAAGGCCATTGATGCCGCCCTTGACTGGTTTGACAAGGACGAAGACGCCAATCTGGGAGCCATCTTGGATGTTCTGACGAAGCGCCAAAACTATGCAGAAGCAAATATCAAGACAAGGTCAAAGAAGAGCGAGGATCCTTTCCTCTGGAAAGCCATGCTCTGCCAGTTATATGAAGAGACCCATAAGTACGCCGAAGCAGTCAAGGGTTACGATGAACTTGAGGCTGAATTCGGGCACTATGACCAGATCAATCTCCACCGTAGCGACTGCTATAGTGAACTTGGTCTGAACGAAATGGCTATCAAGGACATCTCCGCAATTATGGAGAAAAACCCTACCTGGGAAGTCCTTTGTAGGAGAGCGGACTACTTCAGATTGTCAGGAGACCTCGATTCTGCCATTGCAGACTTTACGGCTGCTATTGAAGAAGAACCGGATCAGGGTTTTGCCTACTACAGGCGAGGATGGTGCTATGAAATGAAGGGAGAGAACAAGAAGGCAATGGATGACTACAATCTCGGCCTGGACCTGACGGATAAATACCCATATCTATATCTCATGCGCGGTGAACTGCTCCTTGTTGAAGGGAATAAGACAGAGGCTGAGGCTGATTTCGAGAAGGTCCTCCAGCTGGACACCTTGGCGGATGGCAGCAGCTGTCGTATGTATGCCCTTCATTTTCTGGGCAGGGATGACGAGGCTGAGGAATGGATGGACAAGATAATCGAGTCTGACCCCGAGGATGACGGCAACTATTATGACCAGGCTTGTCTGTACTCACGGATGGGGAAGACGGAGAAATCCATCGCCGCTCTCCGGACAGCTTTCGAGAAAGGATATCGCAGTTTCTCCCATATCCGTTATGACGACGACATGGACGCGGTCCGTGAACTACCAGAATTCAAGGTCCTGATAGAAGAGTATGAAATCAAACATGCGGAGTATCTGAAGGAGTTCGAACTTGCAATGCCCGAAAAGGATGATCTGCTGACTGAAATCGCTATTAAGCGCAATCCTGGAGGGACCTTTGAAATCCCGTGCGACATCAACGGGCTTCCGCTTCAGATGATTTTCGATACCGGAGCCTCTGACGTTACCATCTCTTCGGTGGAAGCCAACTTCATGCTGAAGAATGGCTACCTGTCCGACAAGGATATCAAGGGGAAGAGATACTATCAAATTGCGAACGGGGAGATTAGTGCTGGCACAATCATAACTTTGCGTGAAGTTAAAATCGGCGATGCTGTCTTGAAGAATATCGATGCTTCCGTGGTCAAAAGCCAGAAGGCTCCGCTGCTGCTTGGTCAGAGCGCCATGGAGCGCTTCGGTACCATCACGATTGACAATGCCAATAACAAGCTCATCATCAAGCACTAGCCTATGAACATGTTTGTCATCTGCTGCGTGGCCATTATGGCTATTCTGTTCCTGGTCCAATGGTTCGATTTCCGTTCCCGGGAGCATGCCAATAGGGCAAATAAGACACTGGACGGGAAAATAGAATCTCTCCGGAAGACGATGGATGGGACCCTCGTGCGGATCATGCGTCTCGAGGAATCATTGAAAACAGCCAAGCGGGAAGAAATAGAGAAAATGGCAACCGATAAAGAAGCCGAGAAGAAACATCTCTCGATCGAGTCCGTTCGGATTGCTCTTCGATACAATGGATACTCTCCGGAGCTTAACGGGACAAACGTTGATGACTGGCAAGTCGTGAATTTCAAGATCAATGACACTTCGTTCCGGATTGACACATCAAGGCTTCCGTTCCTTACCTTGGAACTGGGGTATAGACTGGATCCGGATAAGGAAGATGTCGAGCTCATGCGTAGAGCAGCTGCGGAAGTGACCGGTGGAATCTTTATCGCCAAAGTCAACATCCATGGGGAAGGGCAAGGCGTTGTGTTCTGTGCCGAATTCCTCTGTGACAACTACATCCACCTGCGTGACAACCTCAAACGCTATCTGGAGATCGTGATTGAGTCTCATAGGCGATTCTTCGAGTTGTATGAAAGCATGAAGGAGGAGAAGCGGAAAGTGCTTGAAGCTGCTCAGTCATTCAAGCCCACAATGGGAGACAATTCATCAAAGAAAGCATTGTCATGACGGGTATTCTATCATCGAAAGAAGTCGGTTTCGTTCTGGTGAGAGCCGGACTCTCCCCGTTTTCACTGGATACCGACGTGTTCCAGATCGTCTATATGGGCGAGAACTATCTCGTCCACACCGACCGACTGCCGGAAATCTATATCGAGAAGAAGGTCCCTTTAGATCTGTTTGAATACAAGAGTGAAAACTGGATAGTGTGTTACGCAATGGACAGGGTCAACCTCCGTCGTTCACCTGTCGTAGTATTCCGTGGAGTAGCATTGGACACGGTTACATTCAGGATTGGAATTAGACCCGAATCAGCGGAAGAGTTCGGCGCTGATCTGGATTCATCATTTGCCAGAATCGAACAGGCCGTTGACGCCTTTGGCCAGGCCTGTGAAATTGCCGTGAGGGATGATGACAAAGATTCAATGGCAGAATTGATAAACAGCTTATCGGATCCATCGTCGGACTCTCCCTGGACCCGGGGAAAGACTATGTCCTAAACAAATAGCATTAACGGCAATCATGGCCCGCCTCCTGTGAGGCGTGAAAGGCAGAGGGCGGGCCGGCCGTTATTTGACAGAAGACAAAAGTCGAAGAAGAAAAAGATAGCTCAACTAGAATAAAGTACGTGAGAGCTTGATACAGTTATGAAAACGAGTAAAGAATTGTACACAAACGCATCCGTCATTATTGGCGGAGCAGTTTGCTCTGTTTTGATGGCAAACAATATTATTGGGAGAATGTCGGATTGGGATCAACCTTCCGTGTTCCCGGGGTTCAGGATCATGTGTGGACTCTGTTTCCCGATTCTCTATTTCTGGGTCGGAACATTGCTTAGGACATGGATCAAGGATCCCAAGTGGTGGTTCCAGATTATTATAGCCGGGGCTTCCATTTATGGCATGTACTTCTATAGACACTATGCCGAGAATTGGGGATATGCTGATGCTCTCTATCTCTCTATGGCTGGAATCGGTTTCTTAATCCCGCATAAGATCCTTCTATCATCCTCCCAAAACCGAGGTTGGCTTTCTCTTGTGATGATTCTTATATCGGTGTTTTGCTATACAGCGCTAACGACAGTCAAGGACCGACTCTTATGGGGGCCTGTCATTCCGGAGCATCCTGATATGGAACTTATGATGGAAACAATCCTGGTTAACGCAGAGCCTCTGATGGTTATCATAACAACCTACTTTGTAGCTCAATTCGCGTTCTCTGAGATTGGTCAGATACTTGGCTCCCAAGTATGGTTCAGGGGTATCGTTGCAGTTCCCTGTTTATATGCATTCCTGGGCTATTTGAGCAGGTTGATCACTCAACGCTTGTTCTTTGTCGCTATCAACTATGTGTATTTCAGTCCTCTTATGTGGTTTATCGTCCAACCAGTCACCATCTACCTTGTAGTGTTCCTTTTCCGACTTATCCGGGAGCATCGCAAGAGGAAAGAAGATAGGGTTAGTTGGAAGGAACTTGCGAAACTGTAAGCTTGTAATACACTCTAGTCAGTTGCCGTTTATTCAAACCAATTATGAAAAGAATGAGAATCCTGTTAATCCTCCTGATTGCCATCCTTGTAATCACCCTTGCAAAGACAATCTGGGTTGCGGTCATGACAAAGAGTATCGGTTCGTTTGAAACTGAACGAAAAGATATTCTTTCGAGACGCAATTTCCTCTTGGAGAGAGTGATCACTGAACCAAATAAGCTTATTGAAGCGATGCCTTCAGCCATTGGTGCTCATTACCAGTTTATAGAGCACGCAAAGATGGA
>Ga0247611_10005093_pt1 | contig 17725 bp, 17 predicted proteins | sample 177DNAGHGhighgp2_FD_192422 | JGI IMG/M metagenome (GOLD analysis project Ga0247611, IMG submission 192422) | Sheep rumen microbial communities from Palmerston North, Manawatu-Wanganui, New Zealand - 1770 DNA GHGhigh gp2 | ecosystem: Host-associated > Mammals > Digestive system > Stomach > Rumen... | reverse complement strand
TCGTATTAATGGACATTTTAATTATTTTTTTGATATAATTTATATGGTTAAAATTGACTGATAAATAAGAATTTGACGAGGTGAGGAAATGATTGAATTGTATGAACCTCAGGTTGAGGACTTGTGGTTTAAGGAAAAAATGATGGGCGATGAGCAAACCATGTCTTACAATCATGCCTACGGAGGTATAATCCCTTTTCCCAAAGAATACTGGGCAGATTGGCATGACAGATGGATAACAAACCACAATGGCAAGCACTTTTACAGATATATCAAGGATAGGGACACTTTTGTCGGCGAGGTGGCATATCATTTCGACGGAGAAAGACAGATTTACATTGCTGATGTGATTATTTATGCTCTGTATCGTAAAAAAGGATATGGTCGCAAAGGATTGTTGCTTTTATGTGAAACCGCAAAGGCAAATGGCATTAGGGAACTCTATGACGATATTGCCATCGACAATTCTTCTGTTGTGCTATTCCTTAAATGTGGGTTTGTTGAAGTTCTGCGAACCACCGAGTATGTTTTAGTAAAAAAGGAATTGTGAGTTTAACAAATTCCTATTTATCGTTCAGAAATAGGGGTACGCAAAAGACTCCAAGGGTACGCAAATGTCATAGGGGTACGCACTTTTTAAAGAGGGGTACGCAAATTGTATTCGATGTTGCGTACACTGCCATTAAAGAACAATAGGTTTAATACTGTTTGGTGTTAAACCTTTTTTCTTTGCTTGAATCCATAAAATGGCTTAATAGAGCCAATTTTAAAGTTTATAATAATGTTTTTAATATTTCTATGTATTAATTAGCTAGTCTTTTATTAATAAGGCGCAAGTTGTACTCGGACATTTTTCTTTTATTGGAGACATTTTTCTAGGTATTTGGGACATTTTTCCTATACTCGGACATTTTTTATGTTAACTATTGCATTTTCGTGATAGAATTAAATATAATTATTGCATTTTCGTGGTAAATCTTAATGTATAAATTGCATTTTCGTGGTAAAAGTAATATAATATTGGTGTGGTGGGTGCGCCAGTTCGGTTCACTTAACATAGTCGGTGGGAGTCCGACCTAGAAAGAGTTAGCACCTCATCTAGTACCGAGACCTTGGAGCCAAAATCGTGAGACTAGGTTTAAGCGTAGGTCAGGGATACTACAAGCCTAAATGCGTAAGCGTGAAGCAATTCATCCTCGTCATATATAAAGTCGTGGAAGCAGAGACGTTCCACCTCGTTGAAAGCAACACCGGTTATATCGTTAATGCGAGATATAACGAGAGTTCCACCGGGGTCAATAAGAGCTAGGCGTGTAGATTAATGATGTTAAATGGATACCTGGGAGAACTTATATTCTCTAGAGATAGTAAGTCATATACAAGAGCTTGTACCTCAAGATATGATAACGGAATATAAGTGGTCGGAGCCGACATAGTACCGAGGAAGGTAGTAATGACACTGGAGGGAAGGAAGGCCACCGACAATCGTTTCTTTATATGTAAACATTAGGTACACTGGATGTACGTAAGAAATGGAAAATGAACGTAAAGATATGAGAACATTAGCCAGTGAATCTAGTATTAAAGTAGACATATGGCACTGGTAAATGGCATAAAGATTGTTGGTGAAGAGCCGTATGCGGAAAATCTGCACGTACGGTTCTGTGAGGGGCAAGCAGACAGTAACCACTCACATTATGATATTTTAACACAATATAAAATGGAAGAGAGGGAATGTCGAGCCTTGTCTACTCGACTGTGAGAATATGGAAATACGTTTAGCAAAAGAATCTGATATAGAAGATATAAAATCATTATTATTACAAATAGATTTAATACATAATGATATAAGACCTGATATATTTAAAAGAAATGCTTTAAAATATAATAATGATGATTTAATTGAAATAATAAATAATCCATTAACTCCTATTTTTGTTTGTTATGATAATAATAAGGTTATAGGACATTGCTTTACACAAATAATAGAAATAAAGAATAATAATGTTTTACAGGATGTAAAAACATTATATATAGATGATTTATGTGTAGATAAAAATTATAGAGGTAATCATATAGGAAAAAAATTATATGATTATGTTATTAATTATGCTAAAAGCATTAAATGCTATAATGTTACATTAAATGTATGGGCTGGAAATGATAAAGCTTTAAGCTTTTATGAATCACTTGGACTTAAGCCACAAAAAACATATATGGAGAAAATATTATAATGAAAATAGAAATGGTAACTACAGGATCTTATTATACAAATAGCTATATAGTATCTAATGATAAGAATGAATGTGTAATAATAGATCCAGGTCTAAATTATAAAAAGGCTGCAGAATATATTAAAAATAAATATAATCCAATAGCAATATTAATAACACATGGACATATGGATCATATAGATGGTATATCATATTTTATGAATTTACCTATATATTTATATGAGGAAGAAAAAGCATTATTTAATAATGAAAATGCTAATCTATATGAAATGATAGGTAGAGTTGATCCCTTTAGTACTAATGATTTAGATATAAGATTTGTTAAGGATAATGATATCATTGAAATATCTGATTTTAAATTTGAGGTTATTCATACACCAGGTCATACAAGAGGATCTTGTTGTTATTTAATTGGTGATGATTTATTTACAGGTGATACATTATTTAAAATGTCTTGTGGTAGAGTAGATTTCCCAACAGGAGATCCATATGAAATGGAAGAATCATTAAAAAAATTAATGAATAAATTTAGTGATAATATAAAATGCTATCCTGGACATAATGATATTACTACAATTGGATATGAAAGAAATCATAATCCATTCTTGAATTAATCGAATTTTATTTTAAAACAACACCGATTTATAAAATTTTTAATAAAAAAATAATATTTTTATAAAAAATAATTTACAAATATTCATATTTGTTATAAAATAAATGCATATGAATCCTAAGATGAGAAGAATGATTTAGTTGTATTTAAGCGAATCCTGTTTGGTGAGAGAGGATAATACTAAAAATCGGACAACAGCTCGGAGGATTAGGGAAGAACAGAGTAGAACCCTACGTTAGCTGCGTTAAAGTAATTGAGTGCTGCATATTATTATGCAGAATTAAGGTGGTACCGCGATAATTCGTCCTTAGATTATTCTAAGGGCTTTTTTTATGGAGGAAATTAAAATGAAAAAATTATATTTAAAAGATGATTATAAGCCATTAATGAGCGTTAAGGAAACTGAAAAGGCAATTAAATTCGTTAGAGATAACTTTGAGCGTGCTTTATGTAAAAAATTAAATTTAACAAGAGTATCTGCCCCATTATTTGTTTTCCCTTCAACAGGATTAAATGATAATTTAAATGGCTATGAAAGAAGAGTATCTTTTGATGTTAAAAATATAAAAGAAGAGGTTGAAGTAGTTCAATCTTTAGCTAAATGGAAAAGAAATGCTTTAGGCAAATATGGCTTCGAACCAGGTGAAGGCCTATATACTAATATGAACGCAATTAGAAGAGATGAGGATCTTGATACAATGCATTCATGCTATGTAGATCAATGGGACTGGGAAAAGGTTATAACAAAGGAAGATAGAAAATTAGCTTATTTAAAGAAAACAGTTAAGCAAATATATTCTGTATTAAAGAATTTATCAAAGAAGGTTGAAAAACAATATCCTCAAATTAAGCATAATTTACCAGATGATATCTTCTTTATTACAACTCAAGAATTAGAGGATATGTATCCAAATTTAGACCCAAGTATTAGAGAACATAAAATCTGTAAAGAGAAGAAAGCAGTATTCCTAATGCAAATTGGTGGAAAGTTAAAATCAGGCTATCCACATGATGGTAGAGCATCAGATTATGATGACTGGAAGCTAAATGGAGATATATTATTATATTATGATGTATTAGATATTCCATTTGAGGTTTCATCAATGGGTATTAGAGTAGATTCAAAATCATTAGTTGCTCAAATGACAGAAAAGAATGAATTAGATAAGATTAATGATAAATATCATCAGGATGTAGTAAATGATTTATTACCTTTAACAATAGGTGGAGGTATTGGTCAATCTAGATTATGTATGTTTATGTTAAAGAAAGCACACATAGGAGAGGTACAAGCTTCAATCTGGCCAGAAGAGGATGTAGAGAAGCTTAAAAAGTGTAATATTATCCTATTATAAAATAATAAAAACAGGTGGCATCAAGCTCTATTTGGGTTTGATGCCATTTCTTTTTATATATAATATAAACTTACAAAACAAAAACATATATTTTAAATTTTTTGGCACTTTTTTCTTGACAGTGCCAAAATAAAGTTTTATAATACAATTGCACTTGGATAAGAGGAGTGCAAAAAGCTATGTGAGGTGAGATAATGCTTACAGATAGACAAAAACTTATTTTAAAAGCTATTATTGAAGAATATGTTACATCTAATGAGCCAGTAGGATCTAAGATGTTAACTGAAAAGCCTTATTTAGCATTCTCATCAGCGACACTTCGCTATGAGATGCAGCATCTTGAGGAAACAGGTTATTTAAAAAAGACTCATACCTCAAGTGGTCGTGTTCCTTCAGAACAGGGATATAGATATTATGTTGATCATCTAATTATTAGAGATGATGATGTAGTTGAATATTACAAATATGTTGATGAAATATTTGATAATAAATATTATTCAAAGGAAGAATGCATTAAGAAAATTACAAACTTCATAAGTGAACTTACAGGTTATTATTCAGCTATCTTAACATCACCTAATGATTTAGCAAAGGTATTAAAAATGGAAATTGTTCCATTATCTAATGATGAAGCAGTATTATTAATTGTTACATCATCAGGTAATGTTGAATCACAAAGAATTGTAATACCTCAAGGATTCAAGATGGATGATTTATTAAGAATCATTCAAATGTTTGATAATGCGATGTATGGTCATTCAATTTATGAAATTAGAGATATATTATCTAATGAAGCATCAAAGCCTAGAATTAGACAAATGGTTGATTTTAGAGATGACATCTTAAATTTCATGATTAAAGCCTTCGCAAGATTCCTAAAGGGTGATTCAACAGATTCTGGATTATCTAAATTATTAAATCAACCAGAATTCCAAGATCATACGACAATGCAAAAAATTATAAAGGCAATCGATAGTGAAATGATGCGTTCATTCGCACAAGGTGAAGAAGCAGGTATGAAAATTCATATCGGTACTGAAAACCTATGTGATGGATTAGAGGAATGCTCAATCATTACTATGCCTTTCTCAATAAATGAAAATGAAGCTGGTTCAATTATATTAGTTGGACCAACTAGAATGAATTACCGTGCTACAGTTCCACTACTTGAATATGTAGCTAAGAGTATGAAAAAACTAGATAAGAGGTAGGTGTTAGATTTGGCAGAGGAAATTAAAAAGGAAGATCTTGAAGAAGAGGTTGCTACAGACGCACCATTAGAAGAAGATACAAAAGCAAAGGATTCTAAAAAGGAACCTAAAAAAGAAAGAAAATCAAAGGAACAGGAAAAAATAGAAAAGCTTGAGCTAGAATTAGCTAAGCTTAAGGAAGAAAATGCAAAGCTTAAAAATGATTATTTAAAAGCTTATGCAGATAGTCAAAATTTCCAAAAGAGAATTAATGATCAAGCTATTAAGGATAGAAAATATGCTTCACAAAATGTTATTAGTGAATTAATCAATCCTATTGATATGTTAGTTCAAATTGTGAATATGCCTGCTCCATCACCTGAGATTCAAAATTATGTAATTGGTTTCCAAATGATTACAAACCAATTGACAGATATTTTGAAGCAGGAAGGACTTGCCCCAATTGAGGCAAAGGTTGGATTAGAATTTAATCCAAAGAATATGCAAGCTGTTGAAACATCAAACGATGAGACAGTTGAAGATAATATTATAACTAAGGTTATGCAACCTGGTTATATGTATAAAGACAGAGTGTTAAGACCAGCAATGGTTGTTGTTAATAAAAAGCCTGTAGAAAAAGAGGCTAATGAAAACGAAGGAAAAGAGGAAAAATAATTATGACAAATAAAGTAATTGGTATTGACTTAGGTACTACAAATTCATGTGTTTGCGTTATGGAAGGTAAGGAATCAAAGGTTATTCCTAACGCAGAAGGTGTTAGAACTACTCCATCAGTAGTTGCATTCAAGGGTGATGAAATCCAAGTTGGTGATGTTGCAAAGCGTCAAGCTATCACTAACCCTAATACAGTTTCTTCAATTAAGAGACATATGGGTGATTCATCTTACAAGGTAGATATTAATGGTAAGAAGTATACACCACAAGAAATTTCAGCAATGATTTTACAAAACTTAAAGAAGACTGCAGAAGCTTATTTAGGTGATACAGTTTCTAAAGCTGTTATTACAGTTCCTGCATATTTCAATGATGCACAACGTCAAGCTACAAAGGATGCTGGTAAGATTGCAGGTCTTGAAGTTTTAAGAATTATCAACGAACCAACAGCTGCTGCATTAGCTTATGGTATTGATAAGACTGATAAAGAACAAAAGGTATTAGTATTCGACCTTGGTGGTGGTACATTCGATGTATCTATCCTAGATTTAGCTGATGGTACATTTGAAGTATTATCAACTGCAGGTGATAACGTACTTGGTGGTGATGACTTCGATAAGGCAGTAATGGATTGGTTAGTTGCTGAATTCAAGAAGGAATCAGGCGTTGATCTATCAAATGATAAGATGGCATTACAAAGATTAAAGGATGCAGCTGAAAAGGCTAAGAAGGATTTATCTGGTGTTACATCAGTTGAAATTCAATTACCATTCATTTCTATGTCTGCTGCAGGACCTCTACATTTAAATAGAACATTAACTCGTACTAAATTTGATGAATTAACTCGTCATTTAGTTGATAGATGCTTAGGACCAGTTAGAAGAGCATTACAAGATGCTAAATTAACTCCAAAGGATCTTGACCAAGTATTATTAGTAGGTGGTTCAACTCGTATCCCTGCTGTTCAAGAATTAGTTAAGAGAGAATTAGGTAAGGAACCTAATAAGAGCGTTAACCCAGATGAGGTTGTAGCAATGGGTGCTGCAATTCAAGGTGGTGTATTAACTGGTGATGTTAAGGATGTATTATTACTAGATGTTACACCATTATCATTAGGTATTGAAACATTAGGTGGTGTATTCACTAGATTAATCGATAGAAATACAACTATTCCTTGTTCTAAATCACAAGTATTCTCAACTGCTGCAGATAACCAACCAGCTGTTGATATCCATGTATTACAAGGTGAACGTCCAATGGCTGCTGATAACAAGACATTAGGTCGTTTCCAATTAGGCGATATTCCTGCTGCACCAAGAGGAGTACCTCAAATTGAAGTTAAATTCGATATTGATGCTAACGGTATCGTTAATGTATCAGCTAAGAACCTAGGTACAGGTAAGGAACAAAAGATTACAATTCAATCTGGTTCAGGATTATCTGAAGATGAAATCAACAGAATGGTTAAGGAAGCTGAAGAAAATGCTGAAGCAGATAAGGCTCGTAAGGAAGAAGCTGATTTATTAAATGAATCTAGCCAATTAATCTTCCAAACTAGAAAAGCTTTAAATGATTTACAAAATGTAGATCCAACAGAAAAGGCAAATGCTGAAAACTTATGTAATGAATTAGAAAAAGCTCTAGAAACTAAGGATATGAACTTAATTAGAACTAAGAAGGATGAATTACAAAAGGTTGCTCAAGATATCGCTGTAAAGGCATATCAACAAACACAAGGAAATCCTACTGGTGGTGGAAACAACAACGGTGGCGCATCAAATGGTGGTCACGGTGATTCAGTAGATGCTGATTTCTCAGACGTTCAATAATAATATTGAAGGGCATTATATGTGCCCTTCATTAATGCTTTAATATGGAGGTGGCATTGTGGCAGCTAATAAAAGAGATTATTATGAAGTATTAGGACTATCAAAGGGTGCTTCAGATGATGAAATAAAAAGAGCATATCGTCAAATGGCAAAAAAATATCACCCTGATATCAACAAAGAGCCAGGTGCAGAAGAAAAATTTAAGGAAATAAATGAAGCTTATGAGGTTTTATCTGACCCTAATAAAAAGGCTAGATATGATCAATTTGGCTTCGAAGATCCTACACAAGGCTTTGGTGGTGCTGGTGCTGGTGGATTTGAAGGCGGCTTCGGTGGATTCGGAGGCTTTGATGATATAATTAATTCTTTCTTCGGTGGAGGAAGAAGACAATCTTCAAATGGACCTAGACAAGGTGCAGATGTAGAAAAACAAATGAATATTACATTTGAAGAAGCAGTATTTGGATGCAAGAAAAAGGTAAGATTATCTGTTGAAGAAGACTGTATCCAATGTGGTGGTACAGGTGCCGCTTCTAAAAATGATATTAAACAATGTCCAAAATGTGGTGGACGTGGTAGAGTATACATGCGTCAACAAACAATTTTTGGTACATCTACAGTTGAAACAGTATGTCCTGACTGTAAAGGAAAAGGTAAGACAATTACTAAGAAATGTCCAGATTGCGGTGGTACAGGTCGTGTAAGAAGAACTAAGGATGTTGAAATAAATATTCCTGCAGGTATTCAAACAGGTATGTCACTTCGTATGGAAGGATATGGTCAATCAGGATTTAATGGTGGTCAACCTGGAGATTTATATATTCAATTTAATGTTCTAGAACATCCAAATTTCAAGAGAAATGGACAAGATATAATTCTTGAAATACCTCTATCAGTATCTCAAGCAGCACTTGGTGATACTATTCAGGTTCCAACAATAGATGGACCAGTAGATTTAAAAATTCCTGCTGGAACTCAACCAGGAACTAAGCTTCGCTTAAAGGGAAGAGGTACTAAAAATCCAAAAGGTGGTATGGGACGTGGAGATCAATATGTTATTTGTAATGTTATTGTTCCATCTTCATTATCATCATCAGAAAAGAAATTATATGAACAATTAAAGGATACTGAAAAGACAGAAAAGAAGTCTCCTTGGGAAAAATTTGTTCAAGGATTTAAAAACATATTTAAATAAGATTTTTAAAGAGCTGGTTGAAGTCAGCTCTTTTTTAAATAATTGCGTATTTAGAATTGTTATGATAATATTTAAATATAAGGGGGAGAATATATTAAATGAAAACATTAGGAAACATTTTATGGTTTATCCTAGGTGGTGTTTTTTGGTCTATTTCATTATTTGTAATGGGATTAATATTCTGTATTACAATAATAGGTATTCCTATTGGACTTCAATTATTTAAGCTTGCAGGATTTACTCTATGGCCATTTGGAAAGACTGTAGAAGACGTTAATTGTAACGGCTTCAAAGTATTTTTAAATGTATTATGGCTTGTATTTGGCGGTATATTCACAGTAATTGAATTCTATATTTTTGGAGCTATTTTATGTATTACAATAATAGGAATTCCATTTGGAAAACAATATTTCAAAATAGGCTCATTCTTATTTAAGCCACTAGGACATAGCTTTGTTAAAGCATAATTTATGACATACCAAACGGTATGTATTTTTCATTTTTTTGCCATAATATTATTTCATTAACTTTAATATGACTTTTTTTATTATTATAATAAAATAAATAATTGTTTTTAATTTAATATTAGGGGAGGATATTTATGCTTAAAAAGAATATATTTATATTATTTTTATTTGTTTTCACTATATTTATTTTTGCAGGCTGTGCTAATGTAGATAACAATAGACAAACGGAAAATGGTATATTAAGACCTACACAAACTACTGTATCTTCAACTAATGTAGTAGGAGAAAATGGTGGAGAAATTAATGCTTCAGATAAAATAAAGCTAAATATCCCACAGGGTGCACTAAACAAAGATACAAATATAGAAATTACATATAATCCAAATACTGTAGATAAATCATTAAATAGCTTAGGTGAAATTGAATTTGGTCCATCAGGAACAAAATTTGATAAGCCAGTAGAAGTAAAAATGAAATTGAATAATGAAGCTTTAAATAATGAATTATCAGTATTTTATTATGACAAATCAAATAATAAATGGGAATATGTATCAGAAGGTAATATTAAAGATGGATATGTAACATTTAATATAAATCATTTCTCAAAATATCAAGTAGTAGATATAACACCAGAAATGTTAAATAGATATGTAACAATAGTAAAACAAGCTAAAGCTAATAATAAAAATGACGCTTGGATAACTGCGACATATTATGATTATTTAAAAAATGAATTACATTTATTAGATTATTATCAAGAATATGACGGCTTATATTATGAAGCATGTGGATTATTCATATCAGGAAGCTATCAAATAGATGGAAATAGTGGAGATCCAAATGAATTAATAAAAAGATATGGAGAATCAAATAAGGTAGGAGATACATATGGCTTATCAAAGATAGCTGGAGAGACAGTATCATACAATGAATATAAAAATAATAAAGATAATAAAGAATTAATAGATATATCAATAACTATAGATTATAAAATGATAAAACCAAATATAACATTATCAGCAACTAAAACATCACTAAATGTAGGAGAAACTGCAACTGTTAATGTATATTGTCATTATGTAAATAACAATAATTATTTTTACAAGGATTTTGAATTACCATATTATAATTTATCAATCACAAAGGATGGAAATAATCTATCATTAGATAAAAATGAATTAGTAACAGGAGAAAATGGTAAAGGTTCATTTAATGTTATATGTATGGATGATAAAAAAGAAACAGTGACAGTAACATTTAATGTATCTGGTGATTTTGGTAATAATTCAAGCTCTTCAATAACATTTAATGAAGAAGGAGAATATCAGATAACAGGTCATATTGTAGAAAGCTTATATTTTGAATATGACGATCCTTATGCAAAAGAAGATGGTGGTATTCTTGCCCAAATGGGTAAGCTAAAGGTTGATGTTGAATACGATATTGAAGGATCATTCGACGAAGAAAATGGAGCTATAAAGGGTTCTATAAATATTAAAAATGCTAAAATAAATGTTTCAAATACATTCCTTCATTATTATGCAATTGATGATGGAATAAGAGAAGATGGATACTGGGCTGTTTTTGACACAAACAACAATTATACATCATATAATATTTCATATAATATAGAAGGTACAATTTCTAATAACATTTGTCAGCTTAAGACTTCATCAACAGATAAAATGGTAAGTGTTCTAGGACAATGGTACTGGAAGGCTACAGCTAACGGTAGAACTGAAACAATAGGCTTAACTGATTTTACTATGACTGTAAATACTGTAGAAAATTTATTACTTCCTTTTGAACTTACAGAAGGAGAAAAAACATACACTAATAATAAATTAGTAGATAAAGTTAATTATAATTATGAAGGACAAGGCGTTGATATTCACGATATAACTGAATATTTAGGATGGGAGCTGGTTATTGTTTCAAACTCACTTGTAGAATCAACAACACAAACTATAACAATAACTAAAAAATAAGAGGTAGTATATGGAAAAGGAAAAGAAAGAAAAAGAATTTGTTGAAATTAAATGCCCTAAATGTAACGCAATCTTAAAATTTGCTAAAGAACCAAAGGGAAGAAGAGTTCATGCAATGTGTAAAAATTGCTTAAAGGAAATAGAGGTTGTAATAAAATGAAATTAATAGATGGAGATATTATCAATTTAACTGAAGAAGATATTGATAATATTAAAAAGGAATGTTCAATTAATTTCATTAAAAATGATAAAGGCTTTAATTTTATTAAAGATTATATTAACACATTTGATTCATCTAAATTAGAAAAATATGATTATTATGGTAATATTGATAAATTAAATGATGAAGATTATAAAAATAAAATAATAAATGATATTGAAGAAGACCTATTCTTTGAATCGGATGATAATTTATCATTAGGATCTTTAATAATATATAAAATGTTTAAATCATTAAATATGATTATAGTAGATTCATCTAAAGCTAATATTAAATTTGATAATGATTTATCATTTGAAGATGAAATAAGTGTATATGGTAAAAATGGAATTAAATTAGGACATTTAATATCATTATTAAAAAAATCAGAATATGGAATGGAAAAATATTTTGATGTATTATGGTCACATTTTGATTTTATATTTTATAAATTAAATGATTATAGAGGTATTATATTTCAAAATCCATATTATAAAATTAAGGGTTCAAATAAATCAAGCTTAGATTTAAATGGTAAAACTAAAGCTAACGTAAGTGAGCTTGATATGAATAATATCCAATTATTTAATATTGGAAATGAATCAATTGATTATTATGTTGATTATTTAAATAAAAAACAAATTGAATATATTAATAATCTAGGATTACATAAATCTAAATTAAATAAAGAATTTGAAAAATATATTAAAATAAATGAAAAATTTCAAAATGAAAATTTAGGATCATTAGAATGATAAAAGGAATAAAGAATTATAAATTTCCTGAAGATATAATATTATTAGGAAAAGCAGTTGATTTTCCACTACATAAAGTTTATAGAATTGTTCCTGGAACTGTAATGGCAGTTGGTGGATTATTAATATTATGGTTACAATTAAGCTTTTATTTTGATGATATATATCTATATGAAAATAATTTAAGAGATACATACCCTGAATTTGGATTTAATTATATATTTCCAAGTGCTATGTTATTTATTTCAGCTATTATCGCATTTGTATCTATGGCTATTGTTAATAAATATAGAACTGTAGGTAGGGCAGGAGATAATGCGATTAGCTATGTTGAAAGAAATAATATGTTATTAATAAGAAAATGGGAATATACATATGAGATTAATATTAAAGACATTATAGATATTAAATGTAATAATGATATAGGAACAGTTGAATCATATGCTTTTAAAAGGTATATTCCCGATGAAAAAAGACATGTATATGATATACATACATATAAATATAGTTCGAGAAAAATAACATTCAAAATAAAAAATAATAATACTATATCTAAAATATCTGTACCAGTATGGGATGGAGATAATGTATATATCGGTTTAAAACAATTTATTGAAACAATTAATAAAAAGTGAGGTGGGGGTATGAATTTAAGAGCGGCACATGGATTAAATGATGATGAAATAAAAAAGTATGCAAAAATAATAACATCTAAATATGTTAGTATTGCTGAATATAAAGCGAAAGTTAATGATAAAATGTCGTCATTTAGTCATAAGCATTTGCCATATGAATTTATAATACCATTTAATTTGATGCCTCTATTAATATATCAGGATGCATTATACATAGGTGAGGTAGGATATTGCTACCCTGTTAATCCTAATACTAATCATGGAATAGATTTTGATTTAAATTCAAGTGTAATTTCAATTGTTGTAGATATGGAATATCTAGATAAATTGAAAAAGGAATTGAATTATGATGGAAAATATTTCTATACTAGGTTTTTAGTATCAAAGGAATTGTTGAATATACTTAGTATGGTTAGAGTTACCCAAGATATAAATCTAATGGAAGAATTAGTAAAAATATTGATAAATGATGGATTAAAGGAAAATGCTGATACTAGAAAGCCTGCATATTATTATTTTAAAAATATGAAAAAAAGTATTATGTATATGCTAGATAATTATGAAAATCCTGATTTGACAATCAAAGAGGTGGCATCTAAATCTGATTATTCATATACATATTTTACTAAAGCTTTTAAAAGATATATGAATGATACACCAGTTAATCACTTAAATAGAATAAGATTATCAAAGGCTAAGGAGCTAATGAAAAATAAAGAATTATCATTAAGTGATGTAGCATTAAAAGCTGGCTTTAAGACCCAGTCGAATTTCACTGAGGTCTTTAAGAGAATTGTTGGAATGAAACCAATAGAATATAGAAAAAAATATTTATAGGAGAAGTAAAAATGAAAATCAAAAAATTATTAGGCTTATTAGCTATCCCTGCATTATTAACTGTTACAAGCTGTGATTTAAATAATGCAAAAAACAATGTTCAATCAGCAATTAATAATGTTGTTGAAAGTTTTGAAGTAGATTCAGAGGGGCATTTTAAATCAGAAAAGAAATATGATATTAATGGAACTATTGGTTCTGATGGTTTAGAAACACAATATTCATTTGAGTATACATTTAAAACAAATGGAGATGTTGATTTTAAAGATAAGGGAAATGAAAATAATAATTATACTAAAAAATATACTGTAGATTCTAATCTTATCATTGTAGATGAAGGAGATTATAAAACATATATCGATTATTATGAGGATGTTATTGTAGTTCCTGTAGAATCGCATCTAGCAGGAAAAAGAATGTATTTAGGCTGTGTATGTGGAAACCTATCAGGTGTTGCAGTAAGCCAAAGAGGTAAGACAACATTAGGATATCATATTGAATTAAATGTTAAAGTTGGTGACCTACCTGCAGTATTTACTGGAAATAGTAAATCTAAGGGTCATTATATAAAGATTTATAAAAATGGTGAAATATATTCAAAATCATCTGGTGAATATTATTATTCATATATAAAAGCTGATCAAGTATCAGATTTTGATTCATCAAAGGCTGGAGAAACTATAGTAAATGTTACTATTGGTAGTAAAGAATATAAAGCTGTATTAAGAGTTGAAGAATAGAAACGAAAAATGAATGACTAGGCTCATTCATTTTTTATATAAGCTATTTATAAGCTATTTATCTAAAGATAAATCTTGAATATTGAAATAATTGTTGTTATAATTTATTTAGGTTTTTATTTGGTTGGAGGATCTAATAATGGAACAAAATCATTTTGAAGAATTAGAAGAAGTTGAAGTATCTGATGTTAAACCTGAAGAAGAGGTTGAAGCATTAAAGGAATACGAAAAATTATTATTAGCTGAAAGAGATAGAGAAGATAACGAAAAAGCTCTAAATTTAATTAAATTTGGTTGTTTTGAACAAAAGGAAGAAACAGTTGTTGATTTTTCTAAATTAGAGAAGATTGTTACTCCAAAGAAATATAAAGGATTATATACTTTATATAGAAATTTAGATACAATGCAATTAGAATTCATTGCTGAATTAATTGAAAATAATAAGGGTGCAGAAGATGAAAGAAAAGATTTAAAGCCTTATGCATATGATGTTATTTATCTTGAAAAAATGGATGAAGAAACATATAATGCTGTATGTCATGCAGGTAAAAATAATGTTTCATCTTGGTTATCTAAATTAGTTATTTGCTCTGATATTATTACAATCGTATTATGGGTTATAAGCTTGTTTATGCTAATCGCATCTGCAATCGTAGCTTCTGGCTCATATACAGGAGTAAATATTGTAATTTATGCTTTTGCAAATTCAGCTACATTTATTGCTGCAGCTAGTATTATGACTCCACTTCTTGTTTTAATGCATATTAAATATAAGAAATATAAGGATCAATAATTATGCAAAAATATTTTGTAAGTGATGATGATTTTAAAAATAATAAAATAACATCAGATGATGTATTTCATATATCTAATGTTATGAGAAATAAGCCAGGAGATTTAATTCTTGTTGGTAATAATAAAAAGTCATATATCTCTAAAATTATTGAAATAAATAAAACCTTTGTTACTTATGAAATTATAGAAGAGAAAATCGGCAATACTGAATTGCCGGTTTTTGTGTCTATATATCAGGGTTATCCAAAGGGTGATAAATTAGATGATATAATCAAGCATTCAACAGAGCTTGGAGTATATGAAATAATACCTACAATAATGAAAAGAAGCTTATTTAAGCTAGAAGAAAAGAAAAGAGAATCTAAGGTAATTAGATTAAATAAAATAGCTAAAGAGGCTGCAGAACAAAGTGAAAGATTAATTGTTCCAAATATACCAAATATAAAATATTTAAAGGAAATAGATTTTTCTAAATATAATAAATTAATATTATGTTATGAGGAAGCAGGAAGAAATGGCGAGCTTGTCGCTTTTAAAACTGCAATAAAGGATTTAAAAGAAAATGATTCAATAGCTATATTAATTGGACCAGAGGGCGGAATAGATAAGATTGAATTAGATTATTTAATATCTAAAGGTTTTATATTAGCTTCATTAGGACCAAGAATATTAAGAACTGAAACTGCACCATTATATGCACTTTCAGCTATAAGCTATGAAATGGAGTTAAAAAATGAGTAAAATTGGTTTTATTACACTTGGTTGTAAAGTTAATACGTATGAAACTAATGCCTTAAAGGATAAGTTTATAAAGCTTGGTTATGAGGTATCAGATGCTACAAGTGATTGTGATGCATTTATAATTAATACCTGTAGTGTAACTAATATGGCTGATGCTAAATCACGTCAAATGATTCACAAGTGTATAAAATTAAATCCTAACGCCATTGTTTGTGCAATGGGATGCTTTATTCAATCTAATGAGGACATAAATATAGATGGTGTTGATATATTAATAGGTAATTCAAATAAGGGTGAGGCAGTCACTAAGATAGATGAAATGCTTAAAAATAATAAAAGAGAGAAATATGTTAACATTAAAAACATTTTAAAGGAAAAGGATTATGAGGTTTTAACAGCTACTATGTTTGATCATACAAGAGCTTTTGTTAAAATCGAGGATGGCTGTCAAAATTTCTGTAGCTATTGCATAATACCTTATGCTAGAGGACCAGTAAGAAGTAAGCCATTAATGGTTACATTAAGGGAATTAAAAGAAATATCTAAATTAGGATATAAAGAAATTGTATTATCAGGTATTGATACAGGTAAATATTATGATCCTGAAACTAATACTAATTTTTCAGGATTAATTAAACAAATATTAATAAATATACCAGATATTAAAAGGATTAGAGTATCTTCAGTTGAAATAACACAAATAGATGATGAATTCATTGATATGCTAAAAAATAATCAGGTTGTTGCTTCACATATTCATCTACCATTACAAAGTGGAAGTGATGCTGTATTAAAGGATATGAGAAGAAAATATAATACAGAAGAATTTAAACAAATAGTTAATAAATTGAGAGAAGCAAGAAATGATATTGCAATAACTACAGATGTTATTGTAGGATTTCCAACTGAGACAGATGAAGAATTTAATAATTCAATAAATTTCATTAAGGATATTAGATTTGCTAAAGTTCATGTATTCCCATATTCAATGAGAAAGAATACGCCTGCGGCTAAAATGAAGCAAATAAAAGAAGAAATAAAAAAAGAAAGAACAAAACAATTAATTAAAATATCTGAAGAATTAGAACGTGAATATTATCTAAATTATATAGGTGATACATATTCTGTATTATTTGAGCAATCAAATGATAAATATACAATCGGTCATACGACTAATTATTTAGAAATAAAAGTGTTAAAGGATGATTCATTAATTGGAAAATTAGTAGATGTAAAGCTTGAAAAGTATGATAATGGAGCCATTTTTGGCACTTTAGAATAAAAAAATAGAAATTTTAACAAAAAAGAATAAAAAAGTGCTTTACAAGAAAATATTTCTTTGATATAATAACACTCGGAATTCGTCCCAAGAAGGAGGCTTAGTCATGCCAAAAATTGTTGTACGTGAAAAAGAAAGCATCGAAGATGCATTACGTAGATTTAAACGCGATGTTTCAAGATCTGGTAACCTTCAAGA